>Ga0209256_1000204_pt1 | contig 112000 bp, 111 predicted proteins | sample AraplaCol_mCL_r2_2_FD_184270 | JGI IMG/M metagenome (GOLD analysis project Ga0209256, IMG submission 184270) | Arabidopsis root microbial communities from North Carolina, USA - plate scrape MF_Col_mCL_r2 (SPAdes) (version 3) | ecosystem: Host-associated > Plants > Roots > Endosphere | place... | reverse complement strand
CCCCCCCCGCATTCCACCACCGCGCCTTGTCGCGCCCCCCTGAAGGAGCCACCACCATGAACGCCCTCTCCACCCTCGCCCGTCAATCGCGCCGCCAGTTGCTGGCGCTCTCGACCCTGGCCATCGCCGCCGCCGGCGCGGTCGGCACGCCCGCGCTGGCCGCCGGCGCCAAGGCCGCGCCCGCGCCGGTGGCCAGCGCGCAGCCATCCGGCAGTTTCATCACGACCAAGGACGGCGTGCAGCTCTATTACAAGGACTGGGGTCCGAAGAACGGCCAGCCCGTCGTCTTCAGCCACGGCTGGCCGCTGAACTCGGACAGCTGGGAGTCGCAGATGATCTTCCTGGCCGACCAGGGCTATCGCGTGATCGCCCATGACCGCCGTGGCCACGGCCGCTCCAGCCAGCCCTGGGACGGCAACGACATGGATCACTACGCCGACGACCTGGCCGCCGTGATCGAGACGCTGGACCTGAAGAACGCGGTGCTGGTCGGCTTCTCCACCGGCGGCGGCGAGGTCGCCCGCTACATCGGCCGCCACGGCACGGCGCGCGTGGCCAAGGCCGTGCTGGTGTCGGCCGTGCCGCCGATCATGGTCAAGTCCGACAAGAACCTCAACGGCGTGCCCAAGGAGGTCTTCGACGGCATCCGCGCCGCGCAGCTGGCCAACCGCTCGCAGCTCTACAAGGACATCCCCAGCGGCCCGTTCTACGGCTTCAACCGCCCCGGCGCCAAGGTCTCGCAGGGCCTGATCGACAACTGGTGGTTCCAGGGCATGCAAGGCGGCCACAAGAACACCTATGACTCGATCAAGGCGTTCTCCGAGACCGACTTCACCGAGGACCTGAAGAAGTTCGACAAGCCCACGCTGGTCATCCATGGCGACGACGACCAGATCGTGCCGATCGACATCTCCGGCCGCGCGTCGGCCAAGCTGATCAAGGGCGCGAAGCTGATCGTCTACCCCGGCGCGCCGCATGGCCTGACCGACACGCACAAGGAGCGCGTCAACGCCGACCTGCTGGCCTTCATCCGCCAGTGATCCTCGACGCGGCGTGACCCGCCGCTGCCCTTCCCCCACCTTCGGGGGAAGGGCCACGCGGGATTTCGGCTGGCGTGACGTTTGGTACGCTCGGTGATCTTTCCGATGGACGGCGCCGCGAGGCGCCGGCTCGTGGACCTCGCCGATGCCGATCCCCCTTCCCCCCTCCTTGTCGCTGCCCCGCGTTCACGTGCTCGAACTCCAGGCCAGCGACGAGGACCTGCTGCAGCGGTTCTATGAACGGAACCCCCTCTACTTCGAGCAGGTCAACGGCGCCCCACCCCGTCCGGACGAGGCCCGCGAGGAAATCCGCGACCTTCCCCCCGAAGGATGGAGCTTCAGCGCCAAGCGCTTGCTGGGTTATGCGGACGACCAGGGCGAACTGGTCGCGATGGCCTCGCTGGTGTCCGACCTGATGGCGCCGCGGGTCTGGCTGGTGGGACTGTTCATCGTCGCCACCGAATTGCATGGCTCGCCGGCCGCGCGCGAGATCTACGCCGAACTCGAACGCTGGATGCGGCGCCGCGGCGCCGCGTGGGTGCGGCTGGGGGTGGTCGTCGGCAACGACCGCGCGGAACGTTTCTGGGAGCGCCAGGGCTTTGCCGAGGTGCGCCGGCGCGATGGCATCAGCATGGGCCAGCGCGTCAACTCGCTGCGGGTGATGGTCAAGCCGCTGGATGGCGGCCGCATCGCCGACTACCTCGAGATGGTGCCGCGCGACCGCCCGGGCGAGGCCTGAGGTGCGGCGCCGCCGACGGCGCTGACAGCGGCGCGCTGACCACCAATGAATCAGGGCCCCAGTGGGGCCCTGTGTCGTTGGCGGCGACGGGAAGGTCCCGTCGCGAGGTCGCTCACTCGCCGAGGTAGGCCGCGCGCACCTTCGGATCGTTCAACAGCGCCTTGCCGTCGCCCTTCATCGTGATCGCGCCCGACTCCATCACGTAGCCACGGGTGGCCAGTTCCAGCGCGCGGCTGGCGTTCTGCTCGACCAGCAGCACGGTCACGCCCTGCTGGTGGATGTCGTTCACGACCTCGAAGATCTTGTCGACCATGATCGGCGACAGGCCCATCGACGGCTCGTCCAGTAGCAGCAGCTTGGGGCGCGCCATCAGCGCGCGGCCCATCGCCAGCATCTGCTGCTCGCCGCCGGACATCGTGCCGGCAAGCTGCGCGCGGCGCTCCTTCAAGCGAGGGAACAGGCCGAACACTTTCTCGATGTCGGCCTGGATCTCGTTGTCGTTGCGAATGAACGCGCCCATCTGCAGGTTCTCGGTGATGGTCATGCGCGTGAACGTGCCACGACCTTCCGGCACCATCACCAGGCCCTGCTTGGCCAGGTTCCAGGCGCCCTGGCCCTTGATCGAGCGCCCCAGGAACTTGATGTCGCCCACGGCCACCGGCTGCAGCCCGGTGACCGCCTTGAGCGTGGTGGTCTTGCCTGCGCCGTTGGCGCCGATCAGCGAGACGAGCTCGCCCTCGCGCACGTCGAAGTCCACGCCCTTGACTGCCTGGATGCCGCCGTAGGCCACCTTGAGGCCCTCGACCTGGAGGAGGATGTTGTCTGCCATCTTTTCGATTTCCGTAGGTCGGGATCAGGGGGCCGCGTGCGCTTCCTGCGCCGCGTGGGCGCCGAGGTAGGCCTCGATCACCTTGGGGTTGCGCTGCACTTCCGCCGGCGTGCCGGAGGCGATGAGCTTGCCGTAGTCCAGCACCGACACGTGGTCGCACAGGCCCATCACCAGCTTCACGTCGTGCTCGATCAGCAGGATGGTGCGGCCGTCGTTGCGAATGCGGTCGATCAGCTCGCGCAGCACCACCTTCTCGGTCGCGTTCATGCCGGCGGCGGGCTCGTCCAGCGCGATCAGCTTGGGATCGGTCGCCAGCGCGCGCGCGATCTCCAGCCGGCGCTGGTCGCCGTAGGACAGCGTGCGAGCCTTGAAGTCGGCATGCCGCTCGATGCCGACATAGGCCAGCAGCTCGCGGGCGCGGGCGGTGATCTCGGCCTCTTCCTTCTTGAAGCCGGGCGTGCGGAACACGGCGCCCATCAGGCCCGAATGGGTGCGCACGTGGCGGCCCACCATCACGTTCTCCAGCGCGGTCATCTCGGCGAACAGCCGGATGTTCTGGAAGGTGCGCGCGATGCCGGTCTTGGCCACCTGGTGCACGGCCTGCGGCTTGTAGGCCTGGCCGCCCAGCTCGAAGGTGCCGCCATCGGGCACGTACAGGCCGGTGATCACATTGAAGAAGGTCGTCTTGCCGGCGCCGTTGGGACCGATCAGGCCATAGACCTGGCCCTTCTTGATCTCGATGCCCACATCCGACAGCGCCTGCAGGCCGCCGAAGCGCTTGGACGCGCCGGCCACTTTCAGTACGGTTTCAGTCATTCTTTCTGGCTCCTGGCACGGATCAGGCGTTGATGGCGCTGCCGGCGTTCGCGGGCGGCTGCGCCCCGGGCGGCAGCGGCCGCGACTTGCCGTGCTCGGGCGACGGCCACAGGCCGCGCGGACGCATGAGCATGATCACGATCATCGCCAGCGCGATCAGCAGCTGGCGCAGGATGGCCGCGTCCAGGCGGCCGTCGGTCATCTCCTGCAGCGGACCGGCGACGTAGCGCAGCACTTCCGGCAGCGCCGCCAGCAGCAGCGCGCCCAGGATCACGCCCGGGATGTGGCCGATGCCGCCCAGCACGACCATGGCCACGATCATCACCGACTCCTGCAGGCTGAACGACTCCGGCGAGACGAAGCCCTGGAAGGCGCCGAACATCGAGCCGGCCACGCCGCCGAAGGTCGCGCCCATGCCGAAGGCCAGCAGCTTCATGTTGCGGGTGTTGATGCCCATGGCCTTGGCGGCGATCTCGTCCTCGCGGATGGCCATCCAGGCGCGGCCGATGCGGGAGTTCTCGAGCCGGTAGCAGATCACCACCGACGCGATCACCAGCGCCAGGAACAGGTAGTAGTACATCGACACCGAGTTGACCTCGATCCCGAAGAAGGTGTGGTTCTGGCTGAACTGGAAGCCCAGGAAGTGGACGCCGTCGATCTGGCCGATGCCGCGCGGGCCGTTGGTGATGTTCAGCGGGTATTCCATGTTGTTCAGGAACACGCGGATGATCTCGCCGAAGCCCAGCGTCACGATGGCCAGGTAGTCGCCGCGCAGCTTCAGCGTCGGCGCGCCCAGCAGCACGCCGAACAGCCCCGCCAGCAGCGCCGCCAGCGCGATGGCCAGCAGCAGCGGCAGGTGCAGCCCGTTGGGGAAGGCGGCGGCGATGTGCTCGAAGTTCTCCGCCAGGTGCGGGCTGTTGAGCAGCGCGAAGAGATACGCGCCCACCGCGTAGAACGCGACGTAGCCCAGGTCCAGCAGGCCGGCGTAGCCGACGACGATGTTCAGGCCCAGCGCCAGCAGCACGTACAGCAGCGCCAGGTCAATGATGCGCACCGGGCCGTTGCCGAAGGACTGCGCGAACAGCGGCAGCACCAGCAGCAGCACGCCGGCGATCAGGAAGGTGATCAGCTTGGATTTGTTGTGCATGTGAGGCTCCTCAGGCGCGATCGGCGACGCGTTCGCCCAGCAGGCCCGACGGACGCAGCGTCAGCACCAGGATCAGCGCGATGAAGGCGAAGATGTCGGCGTAATGGCTGCCCAGCACGCCGCCGGTCAGGTCGCCGAGGTAACCGGCGCCGATGGCCTCGATCAGGCCCAGCAGCACGCCGCCGACCATCGCGCCGGCGAGGTTGCCGATGCCGCCCAGCACCGCGGCGGTGAAGGCCTTCAGGCCGGGCATGAAGCCCATCGAGTGCTGCACGGTGCCGTAGTTGGCGGCCCACATCAGGCCGGCCACCGCGGCCAGCGCGGCGCCGATGATGAAGGTCAGCGAGATGACCGCGTCAGGCTTGACGCCCATCAGCGCGGCCACGCGCGGGTTCTCGGCGGTGGCGCGCATCGCGCGGCCCATCTTGGTGTGGTTCACCAGGAACAGCAGGCCGCCCAGGATCACGACCGTGGTGACCAGGATCAGCACCTGCGTCACCGTGATCACCGCGCCGCCGATCTGGATCGGGTCGGTGGGCAGCAGCTGCGGGAAGGGCTTGGGGTTCGGCTTCCAGATGATCATGGCCAGCGTCTGCAGCAGCAGCGACATGCCCATGGCGGTGATCAGCGGCGCGAGTCTGGGGGCGTTGCGCAGCGGCCGGTAGGCGATCTTCTCGATCGCGAAGTTGAGCAGCGTGCAGACGACGATCGCGCAGGCCAGCGCGATGATCATCAGCAGCCAGCCCGGCAGGCCCAGGCCAGCCAGCGCCGTGACGACGGTCCAGCTCACCAGGGCGCCTGCCATCAGCACCTCGCCGTGCGCGAAGTTGATGAGGTTGATGATCCCGTAAACCATCGTGTAGCCCAGTGCGACGAGGGCATACATGCTCCCGAGCACCAGCCCGTTGATGATCTGCTGAAAAAGTATCTCCATAAGGCCCCAGCATGTTGTTGGACACGGCTCGCGCCGCGTGACGGCGCTTGCGGGTGCAACCCGCGTGCCAATCCGTCCGTTTCAAGGGTATTCACCGACGCGGGCGCCACCATGCGCACCCGCCGGGCATGTCTCCCCAGTCTCGGCGACGCAACGAAGTGCGGAAATCCGCACAAACCGCCTAGCCAGCCGGGCGAATCCTCGCCAGTCGCAAAAAAGCCGGTGCGCCGGGTGCAAGGCGCGCGCCAACTTGGGCACACTGGACGGCGATTTTTCGTCTCCCATGGAACCGGTCGTCACCTCCTCCTTCGCCACCTCCTCCGCCCGCCAGCGGCTGGCGTACTTCCTGGGCCGGCCGACCTTCTACCTCTACCTGACCGGCGTGCTGATGCTGCTGGGGCTGCTGCTGGGCCACCGCCTCAGCGAGCGCGCCAGCCTCGACCAGCTCAGCGCCCTGGCCACCGAGCGGCTGGAGCTCTACGCGTCCAACCTGCAGACCGAGCTGGGCCGCCATGCCTACCTGCCCAGCCTGCTGGCCATCGACGGCGACGTCACCCGGCTGGTCGAGCATCCCGACGACGAGGCCCTGCGCAAGTCGGCCAGCCTGGCGCTGGCGCGGGTCAACGTGCGCGCGGGCACGACGCAGATCTTCGTCGCCGATCCCGAGGGCCGCGTGCTCGCCTCCAGCGAGCCGCTGACCCCGCCGCTGCGCCTGCAGCAGGCCATCGAGCAGGACCGCCATCACTTCTTCGCCTCCGACGCCGGCCAGGCGGGGCTGAGCGGCTCGACCAACTTCTTCCTGCTGCATCCGCTGCGCCGCCACCAGCAGCTGCAGGGCGTGATCGTGGTCAAGCTCAACCTGGCGCCGCTGGAATCGACCTGGGTCGACCTGGGCCTGCGCTCGCAGGGGGAGCGCATCCTGGTCTCCGACGACCAGGGCGTGGTGATCATGAGCTCGGTGGAGGAATGGCGCTACGCCGTGCTCAACCGCGCCGACGCGTCCGAGCGCGACCGGCTGCAGGCCAGCGCGCGTTATCCACGCGTTGGTCCGGACCTGGGCCTGCCCGGCGCGCTGGAGGCCTACAACAGCCTGCTGGTGCGCGCGCCGGCGCCGGCCAGCACGACGCTGCTGGCGCAGGAGCGCCAACTGTTGCCGCTGGGCCTGCGGCTGCTGGCGCTGTCCGACCTGTCCGAGGTGCGGCGCCAGGCGCGGCTGGCGGCCTGGAGCGGCGCCGCCTTCGGCGCGGCGATCGGGATGCTGCTGCTGTACCTCGCGTCGCGCCGGCGCGCGCTGCGACAACTCTTCCAGGCCAAGACCGAATTGCAGAACGCGCACGCGCAGCTGGAAAGAATCGTCGACGAACGCACGGCGGAACTCCGCCAGATCAACGAGGAGCTGCTCGATCAGATCGCCCAGCGCAGACAGGCCGAGGGCGAGCTGCTGCAGACCAGCAAACTCGCGGTGCTGGGGCAGATGTCGGCCGGTTTGTCGCATGAGGTCAACCAGCCGCTGACGGCCTTGCGCGCGCTGGCACGGAATTCGCAACGGCTGCTGGAGGCCGGCCGCCTGCAAGCGGTCGCGGACAACCTGCAGACGATGGACGACATGGTCGAGCGCATGGGACAAATCACCCGCCAGCTCAAGAGCTTCGCCCGCAAGGCGGAGCCGGCGCGCACGGCCGTGTCGCTGCTGGCCTGCGTGAACAACGCGCGGCTGCTGCTGGAACACCGCACCCGCGCGCTGGACCTGGCGGTGGAGGTCGACGTGCCGCCGGGGCTGCGCGTCAGCGCCGAGTCCAACCGGCTCGAGCAGGTGCTGGTGAATCTGCTGGGCAACGGCATCGACGCGATCGCGTCGGAGCCGCCGCCCGACGGCCCCGAGGACCCGCGCCGGCTGCGCGTGGCGGCGGTGCCGGCGGACGAAGGCCGGCGCGTGCTCGTGCAGGTGCAGGACAGCGGGCCGGGCCTGAGCGAGACGCTGCTGCCGCGGCTGTTCGAGCCGTTCTTCACCACCAAGCCCGCCGGCGAAGGCCTGGGGCTGGGGCTGGTGATCTCGTCCAAGATCGTCCACGAGTTCGGCGGCGCGCTGCGGGCGCACCGGCTGGACCAGGGCATGATTTTCGAATTCGACCTGGAGGTCGACACCTGGCAGGCCGAGGAGGGTCAGTATGTTTGAGGGCTACAAGGTCGTGTTCGTCGAGGACGACCTGCCGGTGCGGGTCAGCCTGACCCAGACGCTGGAGCTCGAGGGGCTGAGCGTCGTGCCCTGCCGCTCGGCCGAGGAGGCGCTGCCGCACGTGCAGCCCGGCGCGCAGGTGATCGTGATCACCGACGTGCGGCTGCCCGGCATGGATGGCCGCGCGCTGCTGGCGCACGTCCAGGCGACCGATCCCCAGATCCCGGTGATCCTGATCACCGCGCACGGCGACGTGAACATGGCCGTGCAGGCGATGCGCAACGGCGCCTACGACTTCATCGAGAAGCCCTTCGCGCCGGAGCGGCTGCTGGACACCGCGCGCCGTGCGCTGGACCTGCGGATGCTGCGCCACTCCGCGGACGAACTGCGCGCGCAGCTCTCGGCCGCCAGCGGCATCGAGGCGGCGCTGCTGGGCAAGTCCCCGGCGATGCAGCAGCTGCGGCGCCAGGTGCTGAACCTGGCCTCCACCTCGGCCGACGTGATGATCCTGGGCGAGACCGGCACCGGCAAGGAGCTCGTCGCGCGCTGCCTGCACGACCAGAGCCCGCGCCGCGACCGGCACTTCGTCGCCATCAACTGCGGCGGCCTGCCCGAGGCGCTGTTCGAGAGCGAGCTGTTCGGCCACGAGTCGGGCGCGTTCACCTCGGCCGGCAAGCGCCGCATCGGCAAGATCGAGCATGCCAACGGCGGCACCCTGCTGCTCGACGAGATCGAGACCATGCCGGTGCCACTGCAGATCAAGCTGCTACGCGTGCTGCAGGAGCGCCGCGTCGAGCGGCTGGGCTCCAACGAGGAGCAGGTCATCAACGTGCGCTTCATCGCCGCGAGCAAGGCCGACCTCAAGGAAATGGGCGAGCGCGGGCAGTTCCGCAGCGACCTCTACTACCGGCTCAACATCGCCACGCTGGTGCTGCCGCCGCTGCGCGAGCGCCGCGAGGACATCCCGCTGCTGTTCGAGCACTTCGTCGCGCAGGCCTGCAAGCGCTATGAGCGCGAGGCGCCCGAGCTCACGCCGGACAAGCTGCGCGAGCTGATGGCCCACGACTGGCCCGGCAACGTGCGGGAGATCCGCAACGCGGCCGACCGCTTCGTGCTCGCGCTGGACGACCTGGACTCCACCGCCGCGATCCAGGCGGTGCCCAACCTGGCGCTGGCGCGCCAGATGGAGATGGTCGAGAAGGCGCTGATCGAGCAGGCACTGCGCCGCTCCGGCGGCAAGGTGCCGGCGGCGATGGAATTGCTGGGAACGCCGCGCAAGACGCTGTACGACAAGCTGCACCGGCACGGGATCCAGCTCGACGATTTCCGTTGACACGTCGAACGAGGGGGAACCCCCTCACCCTAACCCTCTCCCCCTCTGGGGGCGAGGGGATGAATGTGCCCCTTGTGCGTGCGAGAGGACGGGGGGAGTTTCACCCTCTCCCGCTTGCGGGAGAGGGAGGGGTGAGGGTCTTCTCACTCCCCACGGCGCTCGGTGCTTGTTGAAGCGCTCCCTTCCTGCCATCTCTCTGCGCCAGCATGGGGGAGAGATTTTCCCGGCAGGCCGCGAAAACCCCTCCCCCATACCCCGACACGTCACCGTCCTGCGACGGCCCCGCACCGAGGCCTTCCCAGACGGCGTCGCGCCAGGTTCAGGCAGCCTGACGCACGCCCTGCTGCGCCTCGTCCAGCACCGCCTTGAGCTGCTGGATGGTGGCGGGCTTGACCAGGTAGGCGCTGGCGCCGCGCCGGATCGCCTCGGCGGCATCGCCCGGATCCGAGGTACCGGTCAGCATGACGATCGTCATCGGACCACCGCTGAGCGCCTCGCTGACGAAGTCCATGCCCTGCCCGTCCGGCAGCGCGCGATCCAGGATCAACGCGTCCGGCCGCCGCGCGGCAATGCGGTCACGCGCCTCGGCCAGGGTCGCGGCGGTGGCGGCGGTGTAGCCCTCCAGCTCCAGAAGGATGGCCAGCGTCTCGCTGGATTCGAGGTTGTCGTCGACGATGACGGCGTACGGTTGCATGGCAAACCCTGCGGCAAGAGGTCCATGGAGAAGTTCCCGTACATGCGCGCCAGCGGCGCTCGACGGGCAGGCATGGCCCTCTGTTGGCAATTCCCGTGCCCTCGCCATCTTCGGCGCGCCGAGGAACGAACGACGCTTCAGGCTGCCACCGGAATGGGGGGACGGCGATTCCACCCCGGGTCGGGACGGATCTTTGCCCTGCGCCTTTCTGACCATAATCCGCGCCTTGGCGACCGGGTCCGGCCCTCGCGCCGCCCCCGCCGTCCGCGCGCCCGACCGCCCGCCGAGTTCCATGACGACGACCGACGCTCCCATTTCCACCGAGTTGCTGCCCCGCCTGCGCCGCTGCACCGCCCCCCTGCACGACGAGATCGAGGCGCTGCTCCGGCTCGGGGCGCCGATGCCGCTCGCACGCTACGGTCGGATCCTGCGCGGCTTCCATGAATTCCTTCAGCTCTGGGAACAGCGCGTGCGCCACGCGCTGCCCGAGTCGCTGCGGCCGTGGTTCGACGCGCGCCGGCGCGCCCCGTTCGCCGCGCACGACCTGGCCGTGCTCGCGCTCCCCCACGACGACACGATGCGCGCCGCGGCCCGGGCCTCGCAGCACCGGCTGCGACTGGACAGCCCGGCCGCCGCCTTCGGCTCGCTGTACGTGCTGGAGGGCTCGGCGCTGGGCGGCCAGGTGCTGACGCCGATGCTGCTCGCGCGGCACGGCCTGACCCCGGAGCGCGGCGCCGCCTATTTCCACGGCTTCGGCGAGCGCACCGGCGCGATGTGGCGCGAGTTCCGACAGCTCGCCGATGCGCAGGCCGGCGCCGAGGAGACAGATCGCAACGCCGCCTGCCGCGCGGCCGTCCAGACCTTCCAGGCGCTGATCGAGACCTTCGAGTCCGTGGGCGCCGCGGCGCCGGACCTGCCGGTCGCAGCGACCGCTCCGACCGCTCCGTCGATGTCATTCGTTTCGACCGCCGCGGCCACGTCGGTCGCAACCCCGCAATGAACGGGGACGTCGCCACCTTGGGCCAGGGGCCGTCGCCGACGTCGATGGACCGCCAGATGGCGCAGTGCGCCAATGAGCCGATCCGCATCCCCGGCGCGATCCAGCCCCACGGCTGGCTGGCCGCGGTGGACTGGCGCGATGGCGCGCTGGTCGCCTACAGCGAGAACTGGCGCACGCTGCTGCCGGAGTCGGGCGACCTGCTGCCGGCGCGCATCGAGGGCGTGCTCGATCCGGTACGCGCGGCCCGCCACGCGTGGATCGACGGCGAGGGCCCGGTGTCCTGCGGCACGTTGGTGATCGGGGGGCGTCGCCTGCATGTGTCGGGCCATCGGCTCGGCGAGCGCGGTTATTTCGAGCTGGAGGCCGACGTCGAGGAGAGCGGCAACCGCGCGCCGATCTACAGCCTGGCCCGGCACCTGGTGCCGATGATGCAGCGCACCGCCGCGGTGGACGAGCTGTGCCGGGTGGTGGTCGCGGAGATGAAGCGCCTGACCGGCTTCGGCCGCTGCCTGGCCTACCGCTTCGATGCCGAGGGCCATGGCGAGGTGCTCGCCGAGGCGCTCGACGGCGGCTACGACGCCTATGCCGGCCACCGCTTTCCGGCCTCGGACATCCCGCCGCAGGCGCGCGAGCTGTACCGCCTCAATCACATCCGCCTGATCGCCGACGCCCATTACGAGCCGGTGCCGGTGCGCTTCGTCGACGGCCGCGACGGGACGGCGCTGGACATGTCCCAGGCCGCGCTGCGCAGCGTGTCGCCGGTCCACCTCGAATACATGCGCAACATGCGGACGCTGGCGTCGATGTCGGTGTCCATCATCGTGCGCGGACAGCTGTGGGGGCTGGTGTCCTGCCACGACCACGCGCCGCGCCAGCTGTCCTGGCAGACGCGCATGGCCTGCGAGCACCTGGGACAGCTGCTGTCGCTGCAGATCGAGGCGAAGGAAGAGAACGAGCAGGTCACCGAGCAGCTGCGCCTGCGCCAGCTGACACTGGCGATCGTCGCGCACCTGGCGGACAGCGACGCGACGCTGCAGCGCCTGGTGGAGGAACCGGGGCCGCTGCTGCGACTGGGCCGGGCCTGCGGCGCGGCGGTGATCCTGAACGACAGCTGCTGGTCGGTGGGCGAGACGCCGGACCGCGAGACGCTGCTGACGCTGGGCCAGTGGCTGGCCAATCGCGCCGACCCGGTCTGGCACAGCGACCGCCTGGCGCTGGACGTGCCGCCGTCGCTGGCGACGGCGCTGGCCGGCACCGCGGGCGTGCTGGCGATTTCGATCTCCCGGCTGCATCGCCATCACATCGTGTGGTTCCGTCCCGAGATCGTGCAGACCGTGGTGTGGGCCGGCAATCCGCACAAGACGCCCACGACGGAGCGCGACACGCGGCTGCATCCGCGCCGCAGCTTCTCGAGCTGGAAGGAGCAGGTCGGCGGCCGTTCCCTGCCCTGGACCTCGGGCGAGGTCCATGCGGTGCAGGAACTGCGGCAGGCGCTGATCGGCGTGGTGCTGCGCCGCGCCGAGGAGATGGCCGAGGTGGCCATGGAGCTCGGCCGCGTGAACAAGGAGCTGGAAGCCTTTTCCTACACCGTGTCGCATGACCTGCGCGCGCCGATGCGCCACATCGCGGGCTTCGTCGACCTGGTGCTGGAGATGGAGGGCCAGGGGCTGTCGGCCCGCTCGCAGCGCTACCTCGCGCATGTGAAGGAGGCCTCCGCCCATGCCGGGCAGTTGGTGGACGCGCTGCTGGACTTCTCGCGGATGGGACGCTCGGCGATCAAGCACGCGTCCATCCACACCGGCCCCATGATCGACGACCTGGTGGCCGAGCAGAACGCGATGAACAAGGACCGCCGCATCGACTGGGTGATCCAGCGGCCGCTGCCGCGGCTGTGGGGCGACCCGGTGCTGCTGCAGGTGGCCGTGCGCAACCTGGTGGCCAACGCGGTGAAGTACACGCGTCCGCGCGAGGTCGCGCGCATCGAGATCAGCGCCGTCGAGGACGAGACCGGCGTGGGCCTGAGCATCGCCGACAACGGCGTGGGCTTCCAGATGAAGTACGTGGGCAAGCTGTTCGGCGTGTTCCAGCGGCTGCACCAGAGCGAGAGCTTCGAGGGCACCGGCATCGGCCTGGCCAGCGTGCGGCGCATCGTCGAGCGCCATGGCGGCCAGGTCGACGCCTGGGGCGAGCCCGAGCGCGGCGCCCGCTTCAGCTTCACCCTGCCCACGCGCGCGATGCAGGAGGCCCAGGCGCCCGAGGGCGACGCGGCGGCCGAGACCAACACCGACACCCACGGATCACTGTCCCCCGGCGGCGCAGGGGCGCCTCGCGCCGCCGATTCCCTCTCTCCTGATTCCTGAAGCCGAACGCCATGCTCAAGCCCATCCTGCTTGTCGAAGACGACGCCCGCGACCTCGAGCTGACGCTGGTCGCGCTCGAACGCAGCCAGCTCGCCAACGAGGTGATCATCGTGCGCGACGGCGCCGAGGCGCTGGACTACCTCAACCGCGAAGGCGCCCATGCCGACCGCGCGGAGGGCAATCCGGCGGTCATCCTGCTCGACCTGAAACTGCCCAAGGTCAACGGGCTGGAGGTGCTCAAGGCGGTGCGCGCCACCGAGGCGCTCAAGAGCATCCCGGTGGTGATGCTGACCTCGTCGCAGACGGAGTCGGACGTGGTGCAGAGCTATGCGCTGGGGGTGAATGCCTACGTGGTCAAGCCGGTGGACTTCAAGCAGTTCGTCGCCGCGATCGCCGACCTGGGCGTGTTCTGGGCGGTGCTGAACGAGCCGCCACCGGGCTCGCTGCGCGCCGCGCGGCGTTATGAATGAACCGATGGCAGATTCCGCGCCCCTTCCCCCGCCCGGCGCGCCGACCAGCGCCGCATCCGCCGTCTCGGCTGACGCGCCGCCGCTGGAGATCCTGCTGCTGGAGGATTCCACCTTCGACGCGGAGCTGCTGCTGGCCTCGCTGGAGACCACGCATCCGCGGGCGCGCGTGACCTGGGTGAAGGACGAGCCGGGACTGCTGGGCGCGCTGGAGACGCAGCGCTTCGACCTGATCCTGTCGGACTACCAGCTGCCGGGCTTCACCGGCGCGGAGGCGCTGGCGCTGGCGCAGCGGCTGGTGCCGGGCACGCCTTTCATCTTCGTGTCGGGCGTGATCGGCGAGGAGAACACGGTGGAGCTGCTCAAGCGCGGCGCCACCGACTACGTGATGAAGGGCCGGCTGGCGCGGCTGCCGGTGGCCATCGACCGCGCGCTGCGCGAGGTGCGCCAGCGCGACGCACAGCGCCAGGTCGAGGCGCAGCTGCGCGAGGCCGACGCGCTGTATGCGCGGGTGGTGGATTCGCTGCAGGACCATGCGGTCATCCTGCTCGACGCCGAGGGCCGGATCCGCGACTGGAACCGCGCCGCCGGCACGATCTTCGGCCATGCGCTGGAGGCGGTGCAGGGCATGTCGGCGGAGATCCTGCTGACGCCGGAGGACCGCGCCGCGGACGTGCTCGAGAACGAACTGGCGCTCGCGCTGACGCAGGGCGCGGCCCGGGATGACCGCTGGCTGATGCGCCAGGACGGCACGCGGCTGCGGGCCGAGGGCGTGGTGACGCCGCTGTTCAGCGCGTCGGGCGCGCTGACTGGGTTCTCGAAGATCATCCGCGACTCCACGCCGGCCTACGAGGCGCAGCAGGCGCTGCGTCAGGGCAAGGAGGAGGCGGAGCGGGCCAACGAGCTGAAGGACCAGTTCCTGGCGGTGCTGTCGCACGAGCTGCGCTCGCCGCTGAGCGCGATCACCGGCTGGGCGGACATCCTGTCGAATTTCTCGGACGCGCATCCGATGCTGGGCAAGGCCGCGGCGGTGATCCGGCGCAATGCGCAGCTGCAGGGCCGGATGATCAACGACCTGCTCGACATGAGCGCGGTGGCCGCCGGCAAGCTGGTGCTGCAGACGGCGCCGCTGGACCTGTCGGCGCTGGCCTCGGAGTCGGTGCTGGGCGCGCTGCACGAGGCGCAGGGCAAGGGCGTCGCGCTGAACTGCGCCGCGCCCGAGCCGGTGTGGATCGCCGGCGACGCGCAGCGGCTGGCGCAGGTGCTGACCAACCTGATCGGCAATGCGATCAAGTTCACCGACGGCGGCGGACGCGTGGACGTGCAGGTCGAGGTCGCGGACGGCGAGGCGCTGCTGCGCGTGCAGGACACCGGGCGCGGCATCTCGCCGGAGTTCCTGCCCTACGTCTTCGACCGGCTGCGGCAGGAGGACGGCTCGTCGACGCGCAAGGTCGGCGGCCTGGGCCTGGGCCTGGCGATCGCGCGCGCGATCGCGCAGTTGCACAAGGGCCGCATCAGCGCCGCCAGTCCCGGTCCGGGCGGCGGCGCCTGCTTCGAGCTGCGCCTGCCGATGCTGGCCGACCAGGCCCTGCCGCCGCCGCCGAGCGCGGCGCCGGTGGAGCTGTCGGAGGAGACGCTGTCGGGCGTGCGGGTGCTGCTGGTCGACGACGAGGAGGATGCGCGCGAAGTGGGCCAGGTGGCGCTGAGCCGGCTGGGCGCGAAGGTCAGCGTCGCGGGCAGCGCGGCAGAGGTGCTGTCGCGCCTGACGGACGGCGAGCGCTTCGACCTGCTGGTGTCCGACATCGGCATGCCGGAGATGGATGGCCGCTCGCTGATCCGGGCGGTGAGGCAGCTGCCGGGCGGCAGCGCGGAGGAGTTGCCGGCGCTGGCGCTGACGGCCTTCGCGATGGTCGCGGACCGGCAGGAGGGGCTGGCGGCGGGGTTCCAGGGGTATGTCGCCAAGCCGATCGAACTCGGCGCGCTGACGCGGACGATCCAGGAGGTGTTGGGGCGAAGGACAGGGGCGGATTGAGGGGTGCGAGGAGAATCACTCGCCATGCAAGCGCCCTCCCCTTCGCCCGCACCTCGCTCGATCCTGGTCGACATGCCGCGCGGAAGCGGTCCGCACCCCGCCGTGGTGCTGGCGCCGGGCGTCGGTTATCACCTGCGCATGCCCTTGATGGAGGCCGTCAAAGTTGGCGCTTCGCCGCGATGGGCGGACTTGCTCCTTCTAATTTGGTGTTCGCGGCGCCTGTCTCAGGATCGGTAGTCTCGCAATGAACTCGCTGCCACGGCTGCGGCCTTCGCTTCTGACCTCAATGGTTCCTCCGTGCAGGGAGACGATCTCCTTCACGAGGGCGAGGCCGATTCCCAGGCCATGCCCCCGCCCGGAGTCCGCGCCGTCAGCCTGCGTGAACATGTCGAAGATGCGAGGCTGAAGCTCCGGCCCAATACCGCAGCCTGTGTCCAGCACTTTGATCAGGAAGTGAGTTCCGTCGACGTTGACCAGCACCGACGCACGACCACCACGAGGAGTGAACTTGATCGCGTTGTTCAACAAGTTGGTGACAACCTGATGGATACGGTCACTGTCGACCTGTACTCGCACCATCACCGGCGGAAGAACGCTGAGAAGCTCGACGCTGGCGGCGACCGCAGACGGGCGACATGCTTCGATCGCCTCCTCCACCAACGGCTGCAACAGCACGTCTTCGTAGCGCAGATTCAACCGGCCTTCGCCCACTCGCGTCATGTCGACCAGATCCTCGACCAGTCTCTCGACGAACGCGACCTGCCGACGGATCACCTTCGCTGCCTGTTCGATCTGCTTGGGATCGACCGACAACGCAAGCAGTCTTGTGGCAAGGCCGATCGGCTGCAGCGGATTGCGCAACTCGTGCGCAATCGTCCCGATGAAGACCGTTTGATCGTGATGCTGTCGCTCCAGGCGCTGCACTTCGTTCTCGAGCCATTGAGTTCGAAGGCGTAGGTGGGTGGCATCACGAAACAGCTTGGCGAATCCAAGATGACGGCCGTGCTGACGCCTGGAGAAGGTCATGCCGCTGGCCCAGAAGGCCGATCCATCCTTGCGCGCGTGCCATCGCTCATCCTCAACGGCCCCCAGCATTGCTGCGGCATTGAGTTCGTGGCGATGCAGCTCCGCCCTCACGTCGTCGTCAACAAACAACATCGAGAAGCCGCGGTCCAGCACCTCCTCAGCCGAATAGCCGGTGATGCAGTAGCTCCCCTCGCTCCATCCGGTGATTCGCCCCAAGGGATCCAGCAGAACGATCCCATATTGGGTGATGTGCTTGGCAAAGCCATCCACGAGTTCACCGACCTCTTCAGCGTTCCATGCGCCATGCGCGGTGCGAAGCAGTGTCATATGTTCCAGTCCTCATGAGGGAGCAACTCCTCCAAGGCCTCGATCGACACGGGCTTCAGCAGCGTGTGGTCGAAGAGGTCGGCGGCGTCGCGCAAGCTCTGAGCCGAACCCGAGATCCCGATCAGCAACGCGTTGATGCTCGAGTCCCTTTTGATCGCCTGAGCGAGTCCGATACCTCCGATGCCTGGCATCTCGATGTCCGAGATCACTGCGTCTGGCGGGTCGTCCCGGATCAAGCAGAGCGCTTGCTCCCCCGATAGCGCCGTCCGCACGCTGAATCCGAGCCCCGCGAGCAGCAAGCCAAGCGACGTCGACATGTCAGGTACGTCGTCGACCACCAGGACGGACCGTGGAGGCGGTGGGATGGTCATCCGACTTCCTTGTTGAACGAGATACGCCGGCCCCCGGGCATGCCGCGACCCCGGCCATGCTCAGACTCCGAGCTGCCTTGGGAAAGACACGGAAAAGCACGTACTCCGAGCGCTTTCAAGCGGCCGCGATTGCCGCATCGATTGCCATCGAGACCGCCCGTATCACGGCCTCGCGCTCGGATTCGTCGTCTGCGCGGTAGGTGGAACCTTCCAGTTCGAAAACCCGCTCGGAGCGATTGATCGTTGCATTCCAAACCAGCAGTGCTCCGCTCGCGCTGAAGTCAACGCACGCCTTCGCCAGCCCTGTGGCGGAGGCGCTCACCCGACACTCGTGCCGGAAATCCACGGACTTGAAGAGTCGCATTGGTTGCTCCCTGTTTGTGACGTCGGCGTGCGGGATCAGCGGAACCTTGCGTTCAGCGCCTGACCGATCGACGACACGACGGTCTGGGATTCGGTCTCGCCTTGAGCTCTTTGAACGCATCCCGTCATCTCGAAGAACTGAGGCGCGATGTAGAAGGTGGCGCTCCAACTCAGGAACTTCCCGCTCGCGCCAAAGTCGGCACATACCCTGATGACGCGGCCGCTGACAGGCACCGTGTGCTTGAAGTCGACAGTCGTGAGTTGGTTCATCAGCGCCTTCCTCACGGCATTCCCGGCGGCACGGCGAGAGGTGGGGCGATGCTTCGATCGGGCGGGCGATGGGGCAACAGGCCATGACTTGACCGCGGCCGCCGATGATCGAATCCGATCATGGCAGCCAATCCTCGGAATGCCGCAGTGGGTCCAGCGCGTCACGGATCCGCTCGATCGTTCCGTGCTTCGGATCGTTGGGCAGGTCGATGAAGAGCGCGCGCCTCGGTGGGGCGTGACGCCGCCTGAAGATCAGTGTTCCCAGCTCGGAATGGGACGGGCAGACGTAGATGACATCGAAGGACGAAATCTGCAGCCCGCCAATGTGGGCAAGTCCGGCTTTGACGAACATGTCGCGCTTTCGAAAGAGCTCCCTGGCGGAGCGACCTGGTCGTCGTTGATGGCGGCCACGCAAGCTGGCCGACGCGACGCCGCGCGCATGTCAGTGCTGAGCATTCAAGCATGGATGGCGAGCCGGCGGGAAATATGTTTCTGATCCCGGCCTAGGCTTGGATCGTCACTTGCTGCGTTTCACGGCATGGCTCTACCGGAGCGGGAGGCGACCATGAAGCGCAGGTCCAAACCCAAGCAGCGCGCCGCCGGACGCGATCAGAAGGACGGCCTCCCCACTGCCGAGCGCGCCGAACTCCAACGTCAAGGAGCCAAGGCCGCCGCGCGAGGTGAGGAGCGTGATGTGAATCCCATGGACAAACAGGTGAATCGCCCCTCGGCAACGGGAGAGTGCCTGGACCTGTGGCAGAAGCGAAAGGACGCCTGGCAGCAGGGGCACGATGTGCAGTCCCAAGCTGACGATCAGGCGAGTTCCCATTCCTCCAGACAGGAAGAGAGTGATGAGCACTGAAGCCGAATCAGTTCTGCGCCTTGCGCAGGTCAAGCGCGAAATCAGGGCGGCCGAGCACACCCTCGATGCCTGGCGCCCGCCTCTACGACCCGCGATGAAGTCCGTTGATCCGCTGCTGCTCGCTGTGGTCCGGCTTAGCACCTTGCAGGGCGGTCGAGCCTTGACGCGCGCCACGGGCTTCCTGCAGCAACGCGGCGAGGAGGTCTTTCTGGTCACCTGCCGGCACGTGTTCATCGATCCGTCGAGCGGTCACTATCCCGATCTGATACAGGTTGATTTCCACACGGACGGCAACAATCTGGCGACAGTCGCGAGTGCTGCCCTTCCTCTGTATGAAGCGGGCACCGCAGCGTGGAGACAGGGAAGGGACGCGGCGGGAGACGTCGACGTCGCGACTCTCAAGCTCCGACGGGAACAGATGCCGGACCAGGCGGTCTGGCACGCCTTTCCCTCCGAAGAGATGCCGGAGCTGGAACGGGACATCGGCTTGGGTACGCTGGTGCTGATCGTCGGGTTCCCCATGGGGTTTCACGATGAATTGCATCACCTACCGGTGGCTCGATCCGGCATCGTGGCGTCCCCCTACGGCTGGCGCTTCGGCGGAGAGGGATATTTCCTGACGGACGCGCGGACGCATCGAGGTCTCAGCGGAGCCCCGGTCGTGACGCGGGATGCGTCCCAGCCGGGGTTTCCCTGGCGGCTGCTGGGCATCCACTCCGCTCGTCTGGAAGGGCGAAACAGGGAGGCGGCCTTTGACGAAACCCTTGGACTGAACTGCAGCTGGTATCCGGACATCCTGCGCGTGCTCACGACCGGCTGACCGCAGATGGCCATATCGGCACGTGCACGCGCGATGCACAAGGGAACCGGTCGCCCTCGCCCCTGGCTTGGCTGGAAGAGGAGATGCGTTGCGGCAGCGCCGGTCAGCCGCGCGCGGACTGCGGCAGATCCGCATCTGAAATTCCACGCCGCGCCTGACCGGCCGCATCTGGTACAGGACGTGCAGTGGCATCGTCGTCGGGAGGCACGTCGCTGCCTTCAGGCAGCTCGTGCGGCTTGCCCTCAATGTCTTCTTGCGTCGAACGCTTCTTGCCGTCATTGCCGGTTCGCTCGGCGCCGGAGTTCGATTCGTCCGATGCATCGCCGGTGCGAACGCCCTCCGGCGATTGGTTCGCAATGGAATCACCGACGGGATCGTCGTTCTCGTTCTCATGCTTCGAGGCCGTAGGACGAGTGGACTCGGAAGCCGATGTACTGCTGTTCATGATGGCGCCTTGATGTAGGGCGGGATGGCCCGCTGTCCTCTGGCAAATCGCGCTCCGCGCGAGTTGCGCCATGAGCCGGACGATCTACCGCCACGTCGCGTGCGATGCTCGGTTCGCGGCGCGGTCAAGCTCCAAGCAGCGTCTTCGGCCCGAAAAGATAAACCGCGCAGCCTTCGGATCCGTGCTTCAATGGCGAGCACTGACATTCGCGCCCCTCGGTAGTCCGACTTTCGCGTCAGCGAGCACCTGTGGCCGCCCCTGGCGCCCGCACGTTCCCCTGCGGAGCTGGATCGAAGGATGCGATATGTTCGTCAAGGCCGAACTGGCCAATATCTGCAGTGTCGACCTTGCGTCATTCGACGTGATCTACATCTGCCCTCATCGTTCGGAACTTGGAACGCTCATCTTTCGCAGGCGCCACACCCCGCCGCGACGCGCCCTGTTCATCGAACTTCCCCGCTGTCCGTCGCCTGGTCTGGTCCAGTTCATCCGTGATGAGCTCGACCCCCGGCACCTCCAGGACGAATGGCTCCCGTGAGCAGCCCCGCCTCCACCATGCCCGCGAGTCCCTCTGCGCCCCGTGCGCCGGCGCCGCGCGAGTCACAAGGACACTTCATGACCACAGAATTCATACGCGCCACTCACCTTTCAGAGCTTCGCGATCCAGCGCTTCCTGTTGACATCGATTCGGTCCCGCGGAACGTCGGCCGGGCCTACGCGCGGCGGGAGCGCTCGGAGCGCTTCGTCTCCGGCACCCACGTGCATGGGCAGACCGTCATGAGCTACAAGCTCTACACCCCCCCGGGCGACGTGCGCGTGGCTCGACCGCTGCTGGTGATGCTGCATGGTGGCAAGCAGGGACTCGAGGACTTCGTCCTGAGCAGCCAGATGAATGAAGCGGCCGGGCGGCTGGGCTGGATGGTGCTGTACCCCGAGAAGCCGACACGCAACGGCGATCAGGCAAGCTGGAGCTGGTACATGTACAGCCATCAGCAGCGGGGACGCGGCGAGCCCGCCCTGCTCGCCAGCCTCACGCGCAGCGTCATCGCGCAGCATCGGATCGACACACAGCGCGTGCACGTCGCCGGGCTGTCGGCGGGTGGGGCCATGGCGGCAGTCCTTGGCCAGACGTATCCTGACCTGTTCGCCTCCGTGGGCATTCACTCGGGGCTTCCTTACGGCGCCGTCGACGACGCCAGCGGCGCGCCTTCGCTCCAGCGGTACGGGCGCGCGGATCAGCAGCCACGCATCGAACGCTCGCTGAGGGATGGCGCGCCGCCCACCATCGTCTTTCACGGCATGAGAGACATGACCGTCCATCCCAGCAACGGCGTGCGCATCTACGAGAACGCCGTTGCCGGGCGGCCAGGCGAGCATCGCTTCGAGAACGGTCGCGAGGGCGGACGCGCCTACACGCGCCGCACCCACGTCGCTCCCGACGGCCGCACCAACGCCGAGTTGTGGCTGATCGAGGGCGCCGGCCACGCTTGGTCGGGTGGGGATCCGCAAGGTCTGCAAGCCGACTGGCAGGGCCCCGCCGCCTCCGAGCAGATGCTGTGCTTCTTCATACGCCACCCCGCCTCGCACTGAGCCCGCGGCTTTTGCGGACGCCGCGGACCCGAGTTCAATTGCGCCGACTTTGGCACCCCCTGCAGCCTTGCTGCGGCAGGCCGCACGCTGGCCTGTTAACCGATCGAACGAGATTCCGAACAACTTCATCCCCATGGGCAAGTACGTCGTTTCGCCCACGACACACGCCGCCGGCGGCGGCCGCTTCAGTGCCGCCTTCGCGATCAAGCGTGCGGACGGCAACGGCACGTATTGCCGGGTCTTCCGTTTCGACAGGACCTTTGCGTCCCGTCATGCCGCCCAGCTCTTCGCGGTGACCCAGGGCTGGATCGAGTCCACTGGCGAGAGCCAGCAGGCCCGCTGAACCTCCGACCGAATGCCGTTCCTGCCTCAGCGCAGGCTCCAAGCCGGTCGCCCGCACTTCACCGAAACGATGGGGCAGATCCCATCGGTGAATCGATCAAGAACAAGGAAAGGCTCTTTGCATGAGCAGCAAGATCTACGTGGGCAACCTGCCCTACTCGGTGACCGAATCCGCCCTCCGAAGCAACTTCTCAGAGTTTGGCGATGTTTCCTCGGCCAAGGTGATGATGGACCGTGACACGGGCATCTCAAAGGGCTTTGGGTTCGTGGAAATGAAGTCCGCCGAAGGTGCCGCGGCGGCCATCGCGGGGTTGCACGGTGTGTCGGTACACGGACGCTTGATCGTGGTCAGCTTGGCACGCCCACGCGACGCGGACAAGCGTGCGGAGCCGTCGCCACGGGGAGAGTTCCGCGCGACCAAACGTCCCGTCACCGGATATGGGACGGGCGGATTCGGCGGCGGTCGCTACTGAATCGACCTCTCATCCCGTGCTGGCCAAGGACGGCTTCGAGTAGGCTTTGCTCCATGCGAAATCCCGCCCGAATCGACGAGATCCTGTCAGCGTTGCGAGCCGCCTGGGAAGAGTCACCCGACCTACGCCTTGGGCAGTTGATCGTCAACGCCGTTCATCCCATCGACCCCTGCCCTGAGGTCTTTCACGCTCGGGACGAGGATCTACTTCGAAGACTGATGGACTATCGCGCGATGGTGCGCGCGGCCAAGCAAGACGCGGATTCGGGACGAAACTGACGACCAGATCCGGCCGCCCGCGACGGTCCGCTTCCGGCTGGTCAGCGACACGCCCCCTCCAAAAACAACGAGCCGTGCCCTCCCGGACACGGCTCGCTTCAATCAGGCCTGAGCTCGCTCAGAACCGCTGCGACTGCATGAAGTCGTCGAAGCCCGCTTCCGCGAAGCGGAACCACAGGTTCTGGTCGCGCCGGAAGTTGGCGTAATCCTCGTACACCTTCTTCCAGTTCGGGTTCTTCGCCGACAGCTCGCTGTACAGCGCCATCGACTCCTTGAACGCCAGGTCCATCGCATCCTTCGGGAAGCGCATCAGCTTGGTCTTGGCCGCCACCAGCTGCTTGAGCGCCTGCGGGTTCAGCACGTCGTACTTGGCCTGCATGTCCACGTGGGTGTAGGCCGAGGCCGCCTCGACGATCGCCTTGTACTCCGCCGACAGGCCCTCGTAGGCCTTGGTGTTGATGTAGAAGTCGACCTGCGGGCCACCTTCCCACCAGCCGGGGTAGTAGTAGAACGGCGCGACCTTGTTGAAGCCCAGCTTCAGGTCGTCATACGGCCCCACCCACTCGGCCGCATCGATCGTGCCTTTCTCCAGCGCCGAATAGAGCTCGCCGCCCGGCAGGTTCTGCGGCACGCCGCCCATGCGCTCGATCACCCGGCCGGCGAAGCCACCGATGCGGAACTTGAGGCCCTTGAAGTCAGCCGCCGACTTGATCTCCTTGCGATACCAGCCCGCCATCTGCGCGCCGGTGTTGCCGCCGGGGAAGTTGATGATGTTGTAGTTCCGGTAGAACTCGCGCATCAGCTTCAGGCCGTTGCCGTGGAAGGTCCACGCGGTCATCTGCCGCGAGTTCAGCCCGAACGGGATCGACGCGCCGATCGCGAAGGTCTCGTCCTTGCCGAAGAAGTAGTACGGCACCGTGTGGGCGATCTCCACCGTCGCGTTCTGAACGCCGTCGACGACGCCGAAGGCCGGCATCAGTTCGCCGCCCGCATGCACGCTGATCTGGAACTTGCCGCCGCTGAGCTCGCTGACCTTCTTGGCGAAGACCTCGCCGCCGCCGTAGATCGTGTCGAGCTGCTTGGGGAAGCTCGAAGCCATGCGCCAGCGGATGTTGGCCTGCGCATGCACGATGGCCGGGGCCGCACCGGCGGCCAGCACGCCGGCCAGGCCGGCATTCTTGACGAAGGAACGACGCTCCATGAAGTCTCCTGTTTCGCTGCTTTCGTTGGTATGGACCACCCTCCCGGGGCGGCCTTGGGCGCACGCAGGATTAACCACCGCCGGGCTGGCGTCAACCTGACAAGCCCGGGGGGCGCCCAGGACGGCGGCGGGAAAAAACAGAAGCGGCGCCGAGGCGCCGCTTCATCGGAAAACGGAGCAGCCCGGGCCGTTCAGGCGCCGGCCAGCTTCATGCGCTCGATCAGGATCGATCCCACCGTCTTGCTGCCCAGCGTGTAGGTATCGGCGCCGATGCCGACGATCTGCTGGAACATCTCCTTGACGTTGCCGGCGATGGTGATCTCGTGAACCGGATGCGCGATCACGCCGTTCTCGACCCAGTAGCCGCTCGCGCCGCGCGAGTAGTCGCCGGTCACGTAGTTGACGCCCTGCCCCATCAGCTCGGTCACGAACAGCCCGGTGCCCAACCGGCGCAGCATTGTCGGCAGGTCGTCGCCGGGCGCGGTGGCCTTGCTGCGCATCGTCAGGTTGTGGGAGCCGCCGGCGTGCCCGGTCGTGCGCATGCCCAGCTTGCGCGCCGAGTAGGTCGACAGGAAGTAGCCCTTGAGCACGCCCGCCTCGACCACGGTGCGGGCCTTGGTCGTCACGCCTTCGTCGTCGAAGGGCGAGCTGCCCTTGCCCTTGAGCACATGCGGGTCCTCGACCACCTCCACGTGCGGTGCCAGGACTTGCTGGTCCAGGCTGTCGAGCAGGAAGCTCGCGCGACGGTACAGCGCGCCGCCGCTGGTGGCCTGCACCAGCGCGCCCAGCAGGCCGGCGGCGACCGGCGCCTCGAACAGCACCGGCACGCTCGCCGTTCTGACCTTGCGGCCCTTGAGGCGGGCCAGCGCGCGCTCGGCGGCGTAGCGGCCGATCGATTCAGGCGACGACAGCTCGGCCGCGTCGCGCATCGAGCTGTACCAGGCGTCGCGCTCCATGCCGGCGCCGCGGCCGGCGATCGGCGCCACCGACACCGAATGCCGCGAGCTCGCATAACCGCCGCGGAAACCACGCGAGTTGCCGGAGAAGAAGTGCGACTGCTGCGCCGACACCGCCGCGCCTTCCGAATTGGTGATGCGCGGGTCGGTCTTCAGCGCCGCGTCCTCGCAGCGCAGCGCCAGCTCGGCCGCCTGCTCGGCGGTGATCGCCCAAGGATGGAACAGGTCCAGCGACGGCCGCGCGGCTTCGTCCAGCGACAGGTCCTGCTCGTCGGGCAGGCCGGCGAACTCGTCCTCGGCGGTGAAGCGGGCGATGTCGTAGGCGGCGCGCACGGTGTCGCGCAGCGCCTGCGGCGAGAAGTCCGAGGTGCTGGCGTTGCCTCTGCGCTGGCCCAGGTAGACCGAGATGCCCAGCGACTTGTCGCGGTTGCGCTCGACGTTCTCCAGCGCGCCGCGCCGCACGGACACCGACATGCCGCTGCCCTCGGACACTTCCGCGCCGGCGTCGCTGGCGCCCAGGCGCTTGGCCTCGGCCAGGACGTCCTCGATCAACTGGCGGAAATGGTCCTGGCTGTAGGCGAATCCTTGCTCGGCTTGACTCATGAATGCGGTCTCTGTGAAAGCAGCGCGGCCTGGGGAGATCCGAGGCCGCGGCGGGGTGGCGACTATCATACGGGCGCTGTGCCCCGCCCCTTCCGGTCGGGGCTTCTCGCTTTCTTCCCCCATGCACCCCGATCACGACGACCACGACGACCGCGCGGACTTCGACGACTTCGAAGACGACCGCCCCAGCAAGAGCCAGCTCAAGCGCGACATGGACGCGCTGCAGGCGCTGGGCGCCGAACTGCTGACGCTGCCCGAGAAGCGCGTGGCCGCGCTCGACCTGCCCGAGGCGCTGATGGACGCGATCAAGGAAGGCCGCCGCATCGTGGCCGGCACCGCCCGCAGCGGCAAGAAGCGCCATCTGCAACTGATCGGCAAGCTGATGCGCCAGGTCGATCCGGCGCCGATCCGCGAGGTCGTGGCCGAGTTCAAGCTCGGTCGCGCGCAGGATTCGCTCGAACTGCACCAGGCCGAGCGCTGGCGCGACCGCCTCGTCGAGGACGACAACGCGCTGCAGGGCTTCATCGACAGCTTCGAAGCGGTCGACGTCCAGCAGCTGCGCAGCCTGATCCGCGCCGCCCGCAAGGACCGCGCGCAGGCGGTCGAGCAGCGCAACGGCCGCGCCTGGCGCGAGCTGTTCCAGTTCATCAAGGCGCACCTGCTGGCCGCCAAGGGCGGGTCGCGCGACGAAGACACCGCGGACGATGGTGACGACGAGGGCGACGATGAGTGACGCCGCCCCGGTCGACGCCGCCGCGCTGCCCCCGCCAGAGCCGGTACGGATCGGCATCGTCTCGATCAGCGACCGCGCCTCCAGCGGCGTCTACGAGGACAAGGGCCTGCCCGCGCTGCAGGACTGGCTGCGCTCCGCGCTGATCAATCCGATCGAGTTCCAGCCGCGGCTGATCCCCGACGAGCGCGAGCAGATCGCCGCCACGCTGCGGGACCTGGTCGACGAGGCCGCCTGCGACCTGGTGCTGACCACCGGCGGCACCGGTCCCGCGATCCGCGACGTCACGCCCGAGGCGACCATGGACGTCGCCGACCGGGTGATGCCGGGCTTCGGCGAGCAGATGCGGCAGATCTCGCTGCACTTCGTGCCCACGGCCATCCTCTCCCGGCAGGTCGCGGTGATCCGCGGCCGCGCGCTGATCATCAACCTGCCCGGTCAGCCCAAGGCAATCGCGGAGACGCTGGCCGGCCACGCCGCGGCCAGCGGCATCTTTGCCGCGGTGCCCTACTGCATCGACCTGCTCGGCGGCCCCTATCTGGAAACCCGCGACGCGGTCTGCGCCGCGTTCCGTCCCAAGACCGCGCAGCGCCCACCGCGTCCGGCGTGACCGCGACGACGGCGGCGGCCGCAGGCCCCGCCCCGCCGACGCTTCAACCGCTTCCACGAGAAGCCCCAACGAGAAACGACACCCCATGAAGATCACCAAGGACACCATCGCCACCGTCGAGCTGAAGGTCGCCAACAAGCTCGGCCAGGTCATCGAGAAGACCGACGAGCCGATGGCGCTGCTGATCGGTGGCTACGGCAACACGCTGCCGGCCATCGAGACCGCGCTGGAAGGCCAGGAGAAGGGCTTCGCCACCACCATCGAACTGACGCCGGAGACCGGCTTCGGCGAGCGCGACGAAAGCCTGCTGATCACCATCCCCAAGAAGGACTTCCCGCCCGGCGTGAAGGTCGGCGGCCAGCTGCAGATCCGGCAGGCCAAGGAGGGCGAGGAGGAACCGGCTGCGGACGACGGCTTCCACGTCTTCACCGTCGTGAAGATCAAGGGCGACACCGTGCACCTGGACGGCAACCATCCGCTGGCGGGCCAGCACCTGAAGATCAGCGTCAAGGTCAAGGACGTGCGCGCCGCCACGCAGGAAGAGATCGAGCACGGTCACGCCCACGGCGATCACGGCCATCACCACTGATCTCTCTCATTCCCTCTCCCCCGCGAGGGGGAGAGGGAGTTGGAGAGAGCCGCGTCAGCGACTCACTTCACCAATCTCGACAGCTCGGCGGCGTCGAAGTTCTCGGCCTGCTGGGCCTCTTGCGGCACGCAGTCCTTGCGCTCCGCCTCCGACAGCTTCGCGATCGCCTGCCACAGCAGCGCGATCTGGTGCTCGTGCCCCGCCGCGTTGTCGATCAGGCCCTTCATGGCCTGCGCGACCGGGTCGTCGCCCTGCGTCACGCCGTAGGCCGAGAACCCCATGCGGGCCGCGGCCTCCTCGCGCTGCGCCTCAGCCTTGGCTTCGATGATCCGGGCCGGGTTGCCGACCGCCGTCGCGCCCGGCGGCACCGGCTTGGTCACGACCGCGCCGGAACCGACCCGCGCGCCCTCGCCGACGGTGAAGCCGCCGAGGATGCAGGCGTTGGCGCCGACGATCACGCCGCGCTCCAGCGTCGGATGCCGCTTGGCGCCCTTCACCAGCGAGGTCCCGCCCAGGGTCACGCCCTGGTAGATCGTGACCTCGTCGTGGATCTCGGTCATTTCGCCGATGACGATGCCCATGCCGTGATCGATGAAGACCCGCCGGCCGATGGTCGCGCCGGGGTGGATCTCGATCCCGGTCAGGAAGCGGCCGATGTGCGAGGTGAAGCGCCCCAGCCACCGGAAACCACGGGTCCAGAACCAGTGCGCGCAGCGATGCACCATCAGCGCATGCAGACCCGGATAACAGGTCAGCACCTCCCAGGCCGAGCGGGCGGCGGGGTCGCGTTCGAGGATGCAGGCGATGTCTTCGCGAAGACGCTGGAACATGGTGGGGGAACCCGATGCAAGCCCGCGTGGGGCTCGGTGATGAGGGTCGGCCAGTTTAGCGGCGGGCCTCAACCTTGCCCGCCTCAGGCCTTATGGGGAGCGCGTCCGGCTACTCGTCTCCCCCGAGTGCGGGGGGCGTGTCCGCCGCGGGGCGGGTCTTCTCGATCGCCCGGGCGATGCCGCGCAGGATGTGGACCTCTTCCTGCGTCAGCCCGGCGCGGTTGAAGAGCTGGTTCAGCCGCGGCATCAGCTTCTTCGGCGCGGCGGGATCCAGGTAGCCCAGGTGAATCAGGCTGCCCTCCAGATGGGTGAGCAGGCCCTGCACCGCACGCGCGTCGGCCAGTTGCGGATCGGCGGTGCGCGCCGCGACCTCGTAGCCGCCCAGCGCCTGGCGCCAGTCGTAGGCCAGCAGCTGCACCGCCTGGGCCAGGTTCAGCGAGCCGTAGTCGGGATGCGTCGGGATCGACAGCACCGCATGCGCGCGATAGACATCCTCGTTGCTCATGCCGTAGCGCTCGGAACCGAACAGGAAGGCCACCCGATGGGGGTGGCCGGCGGGGTCGGCGGGATTGGCGAGTCGCGCGAAGAGCTCGCGCGGCTGGTGGGTCGGCGGACCGAAATCGCGTGGCGTCATCGCGGTGGCGCAGACGAAGGTGCAGCCGTCCAGCGCGTCCTCCAGCCGGTCGACGATGCGGGCGCGGGCGAGGATGTCGGCCGCGCCGCTGGCCATCGCGACGGTCTCCTCCTGGCTGAGCACGTCCGCGAAGCGCGGACGCACCAGGACCAGGTCGCGGAAGCCCATCACCTTCATCGCCCGGGCGGTCGAGCCGACGTTGCCGGGATGGCTGGTCTCGATCAGCACGAAGCGTGTCGGATCGGACGCCAGGGGGGTTGCGTTCAGGCCGGAGTCAGCCGGGGGCATAGGGGAAACCACGAGTCTGTGCCAAAATCGCGCATTATCCGCGCCGGACGTTGGTCGACATCGACGTCCGGCGCTTGCTCTTTCCCTTCGCCAGTCCACTTCTGCCACAGGAATCGTCCCGCATGACGCAAGCCGCCCTCCATCCCATGCTCAACGTCGCCATCAAGGCGGCGCGTACCGCCGGCGCGATCATCAACCGCGCGTCGCTGGACCTGGACATCCTGAAGATCAACACCAAGTCGCCCAATGACTTCGTGACCGAAGTGGACCAGGCCGCCGAGCAGGCGATCATCGAGACGCTGCTGCAGGCCTACCCCGACCACGGCATCCTGGCCGAAGAGTCCGGCCGCGAACACGGCGCCAAGCACTCGGAGTTCCAGTGGATCATCGACCCGCTGGACGGCACCACCAACTTCATTCACGGCCTGCCCTTCTATTGCGTGTCGGTCGCGCTGGCGCACCGCGGCGTCGTGCAGCAGGCCGTCGTGTACGACCCGACCCGCAACGACCTGTTCTACGCGACGCGCGGCCGCGGCGCCTTCCTCAACGACAAGCGCATCCGCGTGTCCAAGCGCACCCGCATGAGCGATGCGCTGATCGGCACCGGCTTCCCGTTCCGCCGCGGCGACAACTTCAAGCGCTACCTGAAGATGTTCGAGGAGATCTCGCAGCAGGTCGCCGGCGTGCGCCGCCCCGGCGCCGCGGCGCTGGACCTGTGCTACGTGGCGGCCGGTCACTACGACGGCTTCTTCGAGACCGGCCTGAACCCGTGGGACGTGGCCGCGGGCTCGCTGATCATCACCGAGGCCGGCGGCCTGGTGGGCAACTTCACCGGTGAGCCGGACTTCCTGCACCAGCGCGAGATCGTCGCCGGCACGCCGCGCATCTACGGCCCGCTGGTGCAGATCCTGGCGCCCTACTCCCGCGTGATCTCGCAGGACGACCTGGACGCCGACGCGGCGGCCACCGAGACGCCGGCCGACAAACCCGCCCCCAAAAAGAAGGCCGCCGCGGAAGGCGACGCCCCCAAGAAGCGGGGCCCGGTCCGGATCAAGAAGTCGGACGACGGCGCCGAGGCCTGACGCCATCCCCGATGCCATCGGCCTGAACAGCCGCCGCGGCGTTTCTGACGCCAGTCTCGCGAAGCCCTCCCTTGGAGGGCTTTGTCGCTTTTGGCGCAAGTGCATCGAGCCGCCCGCGCCGCATCGGACCTAGCATGGCCTCCTGCCTCTCTCGCCGCGTGCGGCCATGCCCTACACTCCCTTCCCAGCCACCCAACGCGACGCCCTCCCACCGAGGGCGTTGTCCATTTACCTCCTCCGATGAGCAGCGCCGCGACCGACGATTTCAGCCAGCACACGCCGATGATGCAGCAGTACTTCCGCATCAAGGCCGAGCATCCCGACACGCTGGTGTTCTATCGCATGGGGGACTTCTACGAGGTCTTCTTCGACGATGCCCGCAAGGCCAATGCGCTGCTGGACGTCACGCTGACCACGCGCGGCCAGAGCGGCGGCGAACCGGTCGTCATGGCCGGGGTGCCGGTGCATGCGCTCGAGTCCTACCTGGGCAAGCTGATCCGGCTCGGCGAATCGGTGGCGATCGCCGAGCAGGTCGGCGAGGTCGGCGCGACCAAGGGCCCGGTCGAGCGCAAGGTGGTGCGCGTCGTGACGCCCGGCACCATCACCGATTCGGAGCTGCTGGCCGACAAGCAGGACGCGATCCTGCTGTCGCTCTCGACCCAGGGCAAGACCATCGGCCTGGCCTGGCTGTCGATGACGCAGGGCGAGATCGGCCTGGCGCAATGTGGCGAGCGCGAACTCGGCGCGTGGCTGGCGCGCCTGTCGCCGGCCGAGGTGCTGGTCGACCGCGAGAAGCATCCGCAGGCGGTGCTCGCCGCGCGGCTGCCGATCACCAACCGCCAGGCCTGGCAGTTCGACGCGGCACTGGGCCTGCGCAAGCTCTGCACGCAGCTCGGCGTGGCCAGCCTGCAAGGCCTGAACGCCCAGGACCTGCCCGCCGCGCACGCGGCCGCCTCCTGCCTGCTGGCCTATGCCGAAAGCACCCAGGGCAGCCGCGCGCTGACGCATGTGAAGCGGCTGCAGGTGCTGCGCGCCACCGACCTGCTGGACCTGCCCCCCGCCACGCAGCGTAACCTGGAACTGACGCAGACGCTGCGCGGCGAAACCTCGCCGACGCTGCTGTCCCTGCTGGACACCTGCCGCACCGGCATGGGCAGCCGCGCGCTGCGCCACTGGCTGCTGCATCCCCAGCGCGAGCGCGCCACGGCCCATGAGCGCCAGGACGCGATCGCCGAGCTGATGACGACCGGCTTCGAACCGTTGCGCGAGGCATTGCGGCAGGTCTCCGACGTCGAGCGCATCGCCGCGCGCATCGCGCTGCGCCAGGTGCGTCCGCGCGAACTGGCCGGCCTGCGCGCCACGCTGCAGATCCTGCCGGAACTGGCGCAGACGGTGCCCGCCGGCGCCGCGCTGCTGGATCAGCTGGGCGAAGGCCTGCGCGCCTCGCCGCACATCGCCGAGCTGCTGACGCGCGCGATCGCCGAGGAACCGGCCGCGCTGATCCGCGAGGGCGGCGTCATCGCCAAGGGCTTCGACGAGGAACTCGACGACCTGCGCGCCGTCCAGACCAACTGCGACGATTTCCTGATCGCGCTGGAGACCCGCGAGCGTGCCCGCACCGGTATCGCCAACCTGCGCGTCCAGTACAACAAGGTGCATGGCTTCTACATCGAGGTCACCAACAGCGGCCTGGAGAAGATCCCGGCCGACTACACCCGCCGCCAGACGCTGAAGAACGCCGAGCGCTTCATCACGCCGGAGCTCAAGGCCTTCGAGGACAAGGCGCTGTCGGCGAACGAACGCGCGCTGGCCCGCGAGAAAATGCTGTACGAGCTGGTCATCGACCAGCTGTCCGAGGAAATGCAGGCACTGGGCCGGCTGGCGCGCTCGCTGGCCGCGCTGGACGTGCTCGCCGCGCTGGCCGAGCGCGCCGCCACGCTGAACTGGTGCCGCCCCGAGTTCGTCTCGCATCCCTGCATCGACATCCAGGGCGGCCGCCACCCGGTCGTCGAGGCACGACTGCGCGAGACCGGCGCCGGCGAGTTCATGGCCAACGACTGCCGGCTCGACGCCCGCACCAAGCTGCTGGTCATCACCGGCCCGAACATGGGCGGCAAGAGCACCTTCATGCGGCAGGTCGCGCTGATCGCGCTGCTGGCGGCAATCGGTGCCTACGTGCCGGCCACCGCCTGCCGGCTGGGGCCGATCGATGCGATCCACACCCGCATCGGCGCCGCGGACGACCTGGCCAACGCGCAGTCGACCTTCATGCTGGAGATGACCGAGGCCGCCGCGATCCTGCACGCGGCCACGGAGCAATCGCTGGTGCTGATGGACGAGATCGGCCGCGGCACCTCGACCTTCGACGGCCTGGCGCTGGCCGGAGCCATCGCGACCCACCTGCACGACAAGTGCCGCGCCTTCACCCTGTTCGCGACCCACTACTTCGAGCTGACCGAGTTCCCGGCCAAGCACCCGCAGGCGGTCAACATGCATGTGTCGGCGGTCGAGAGCGGCGAGAACATCATCTTCCTGCACGAGATCCAGCCCGGCCCGGCCAGCCGCAGCTACGGCGTGCAGGTCGCGCGCCTCGCCGGCATGCCCTCGCCGGTGGTGCGTCAGGCCCGCGCCGCGCTCGAGGCCCTGGAGGCCCGCGCCACCGAAGGCGAGACGCAGATCGACCTGTTCGCTCCGCCGCCCGAACCGGCGCCCGGCGCCTCGGCCGCGGAGCCCTCGGAGCTGCTCGACGCGCTGCGGGACCTGGATCCCGACGCGCTCAGCCCGCGCGAGGCGCTCGCCGCGCTCTACCAGCTCAAGACGCTGGCGACGACGCGCGCCTGAGCCGTCGGCCGCCGCAACGACCCGCCGCCCCGCCGCCCCACGCCATGGCACCGTCCCGCACCCTCGTCTTCTCGCACGCCAACGGCTTCCCCTCCGGCTGCTACCGCGTGCTCTTCGAGGTGTGGCGCGACGCGGGTTGGACCGTGCACGCGCTGCCGCGCATCGGCCACAACCCGCGTTATCCGGTCACCAGCAACTGGCCGCACCTGCGCGACGAACTGCTGCAGTTCATCCAGGACCAGGTGAAGCCGACCGGACCGGTGATGCTGGTGGGGCATTCGCTCGGCGGCCTGCTGTCGCTGCTGGCGGCGTGTCGCAAGCCGGCGCTGGCCCAGGGGCTGGTGATGCTGGATTCACCGGTCGTCGACGGATGGCGCGCGCACAGCCTGCGGGTGGCGAAGTCCGCCGGCCTCATCAAGAAGGTGTCGCCCGGCAAGATCTCGCACCAGCGCCGCTACGAATGGCCCAGCCGCCAGGACGTGCATGCGCATTTCGCGTCCAAGAGCAAGTTCGCGCGCTGGGATCCGCGCGTGTTGAAGGACTATGTCGACAGCGGCTTCGACGACCACGCCGACGGCCAGGTGCGACTGGGCTTCACCCGCGAGATCGAGACCCGCATCTACAACACGCTGCCGCACAACCTGCCGCGCATCCTCAGACGCCACGCGCCGAAGTGCCCGGTGGCCTTCGTCGCGGGCACGCAATCCGAGGAACTGCGCCAGGCCACGGCCGCTGGCTCCAAGGCCCTGGCCAAGGACCTGTTCCGCTGGTTCGAGGGCACCCACCTCTACCCCTTCGAGCGTCCCGACGACACGGCCCGGCTGGTGCTCGAGTTGATCGACGAAATGAAGGGCAGGACGGCGTCGCTATAATCGCGCTTTACCACCACGGCGTTTTGAGGTCCGGTACGACGCATCCGGACGCAATCAGGCGCTGCAAGACAATGACCAAGTACGTCTTCGTCACCGGCGGTGTCGTGTCCTCCCTCGGCAAGGGCATCGCATCGGCCTCTCTCGCGGCCCTTCTCGAGTCCCGCGGCCTCAAAGTCACCCTGATCAAGCTGGATCCCTACATCAACGTGGATCCGGGCACGATGTCCCCGTTCCAGCACGGCGAAGTCTTCGTCACCGACGACGGCGCCGAGACCGACCTGGACCTGGGCCACTACGAACGTTTCATCACCACGCGGATGAAGCGCTCCAACAACTTCACGACCGGACAGATCTACATGTCGGTCCTGGAGAAGGAGCGCCGCGGCGACTACCTCGGCAAGACCGTCCAGGTGATCCCGCACATCACCAACGAGATGCAGGAATTCATCCGTCGCGGCGCCGGTCACGGCACCGCCGACGCGGTGGACGTGGCGATCGTCGAGATCGGCGGCACCGTCGGCGACATCGAATCGCTGCCCTTCCTGGAAGCCGCCCGCCAGATGAGCCTGAAGATGGGTCCGACGAACGTCGCGTTCGTGCACCTGACCTACGTGCCGTGGATCGCCGCCGCGGGCGAGCTCAAGACCAAGCCCACCCAGCACACCGTGCAGAAGCTGCGCGAGATCGGCATCCAGCCCGACGCGCTGCTGTGCCGCGCCGACCGCCGCGTGCCCGACGATGAGCGCGAGAAGATCTCGCTGTTCACCAACGTGCCCGAGTACGGCGTGATCTCGATGTGGGACGTGAACACGATCTACAAGGTCCCGCGCGTGCTGCATGAGCAAGGCCTGGACCAGCTGATCTGCACCAAGCTGCAGCTCAACACCAAGTCCACCGACCTCAAGCGCTGGGACATGCTGGTCAACGAGGTCGAGAACCCGAAGACCGAAGTCACGATCGCGATGTGCGGCAAGTACACCGACCTGTCGGACAGCTACAAGTCGCTGAACGAGGCGCTGCGCCACGCCGGCATCCACAACCACGCCCGCGTCAACATCGAATACGTCGACTCCGAGACGCTGGACGCCGAGCACGTCAAGCAGCTCGACAAGTACGACGCGATCCTGGTGCCCGGCGGTTTCGGCAAGCGCGGCGTCGAGGGCAAGATCCTCGCCGCCCAGTACGCCCGCGAGCACAAGACGCCCTACCTCGGCATCTGCCTGGGCATGCAGGTCGCGACCATCGAGTACGCGCGCCACAAGGCGCAGCTGGACGGTGCGAACTCGACCGAGTTCGAACCCGACGCGCCGCACAAGGTGATCGCGCTGATCGACGAATGGCAGGACGCGGATGGCTCGATCCAGAAGCGCACCGCGCAGTCGGACCTGGGCGGCACGATGCGCCTGGGCGCGCAGAGCTCGGACGTCAAGCCCGGCACGCTGGCCTACGAGATCTACGGTCCGGTCGTCAACGAGCGCCACCGGCACCGCTATGAAGCCAACGAGCAGTACCTGGACCAGCTGCAGGATGCCGGCCTGGTGATCTCGGCGATCACCCAGCGCGAGAAGCTGACCGAGATCGTCGAGCTGCCGCGCAACGTGCACCCGTGGTACATGGGCGTGCAGTTCCACCCCGAGTTCAAGTCGACGCCGTGGGACGGCCACCCGCTGTTCATCGCCTTCATCAAGGCCGCGCTGGAACACAAGGCCAAGGTCGGTCACGAGGTCAGCGCTCCCGCGGCCGCCTGAGCCTGACGCCCGCGTGGCCTGAGGCCACGCCTCCGGCGACTTCCCGATCCACGACGAAAGAGACACCGCCCATGCCCGCCTTCATCATTGCCGACGTGACCGTGACCGACGCCGACCAGATGGCGAAGTACCGCGAATGGAGCACGAAGGCGATGCAGGAGCATGGCGCGGAGGTTCTGGTGCGCGGCGGCACGATCGAAGTGCTGGAAGGCGACTGGACGCCGAGCCGGCTGGTCGTGCTGAAGTTCCCGGACCGCGCGGCGGCCCGGCGCTTCTACGAATCCGAGACCTACCAGCATGCGAAGTCGCTGCGCCAGCAGGCCGGCGTGATGCGCATGGTCGTCGTCGACGGCGTCTGATCCTTCGCCATGCCCCGCACCAGCCATCGCGCCCATTCCCCGTCCAGACGGGCGATGCGGCCCGGTGGCATTTTTTCGCCCCTCTTTCGTCCCCCATTCAGGCCGCAGCTTGTTCAGCACAGGTAACCCGTTGCTGGCACCATGCGCGCCGACCGAGTTTTTTCACTTCTGGAGACTGTTCCCATGAGCGCCATTGTTGACATCGTCGGCCGCGAGATCCTCGACAGCCGCGGCAACCCCACCGTGGAATGCGACGTGCTGCTGGAATCCGGCGTGATGGGCCGTGCCGCCGTGCCGTCGGGCGCGTCGACCGGTTCGCGCGAAGCCATCGAACTGCGTGACGGCGACAAGTCGCGCTACCTGGGCAAGGGCGTGCTCAAGGCCGTCGAGCACATCAACACCGAGATCTCGGAAGCCGTGCTGGGCCTGGACGCCTCCGAGCAGGCCTTCCTGGACAAGACCCTGATCGACCTGGACGGCACCGAGAACAAGAGCCGCCTGGGCGCCAACGCGATGCTGGCCGTGTCGATGGCCGTGGCGCGCGCCGCCGCGGAAGAGTCGGGCCTCCCGCTGTACCGCTACTTCGGCGGCATGGCCGGCAACCAGCTGCCGGTGCCGATGATGAACGTCATCAACGGCGGCGCCCACGCCAACAACTCGATCGACCTGCAGGAGCTGATGATCATCCCCGTGGGCGCGCCGTCGTTCCGCGAAGCGCTGCGCTGGGGCGCCGAGGTCTTCCATGCGCTGAAGAAGATCATCGACGCCAAGGGCATGTCCACGGCCGTCGGCGACGAAGGCGGCTTCGCCCCGAACGTCGAGAACCACGAAGCCGCGATCCAGATGATCCTGGAGGCGATCGACAAGGCCGGCTACACCGCCGGCGAGCAGATCGCGCTGGGCCTGGACTGCGCCGCCAGCGAGTTCTACAAGGACGGCAAGTACGTGCTGGAAGGCGAAGGCGGCATCCAGCTGACGGCCGAGCAGTGGACCGACATGCTGGCCACCTGGGTCGACAAGTACCCGATCATCTCGATCGAGGACGGCATGGCCGAAGGCGATTGGGACGGCTGGAAGCACATCACCGAGAAGCTGGGCGACAAGGTGCAGCTGGTGGGCGACGACCTGTTCGTCACCAACACCAAGATCCTGAAGGAAGGCATCGACAAGGGCATCGCCAACTCGATCCTGATCAAGATCAACCAGATCGGCACGCTGACCGAGACCTTCGCCGCCATCGAGATGGCCAAGCGCGCCGGCTACACGGCCGTGATCTCGCACCGCTCGGGCGAGACCGAGGACTCGACCATCTCCGACATCGCCGTCGGCCTGAACGCCGGCCAGATCAAGACGGGCTCGCTGTCGCGCTCGGACCGCATGGCCAAGTACAACCAGCTGCTGCGCATCGAGGAAGACCTGGGCGACGTCGCCGTCTACCCCGGCCGCGCCGCGTTCTACAACCTGCGCTGAGCCTGTGCGCGGCCTGACCCCCTCGGGGTCCGGCCGCCTGGCGACGAAGAAGGGCGAGTCCATCGGGCTCGCCCTTTTGCATTGCCGGATGCGTCGCGAACGCCACGGATCCCCGTGAATCCGGGGCTCGTGCGGGCGGCCTGGGCACGGGCCGCCACGCGAGGCGGCTACACTCGCGGCCTGTGAAAGCCCTGGCCATCGTCCTCACCGCCTTCCTTGTCGCCATCCAGGCCCAGCTCTGGTTCGGCAAGGGCGGTCTGGCCCGTGGTGTCCAGCTGCGCGCCGAACTGCGCGAGCAGGCCGAGGCCAATGAGAAGGCCCGCGCGCGCAACGCGCAGCTGCAGGCCGAACTGCTCGACCTGCGTGAAGGCCTCGAGATGGTCGAGGAAAAGGCCCGCATGGAGCTGGGCATGGTCAAGCCGGACGAGGTCTTCGTCCCGCTGCGCCGCTGAACTTCCCCACTTCCTGCATGCTCTCGCGGATGGATGCGCTGCTCGGGCCGTTGACGGCCGCCCTCGATCAATCGCTCAACCAGGCCCTCTCGCCCGCGTTCACCGCGCTGGGCAGTCCCATCAGCTGGCTGGAGCTGGTCGCCTTCGTGCTCGCGATCTGGATGGTCGTGTGCAACATGCGGGTGCAGGTGCTGGCCTGGCCGCTGGCGCTGACCAGCTCGCTGCTCTACTTCCTGCTGTTCTGGAGCGGCAAGCTCTACGGCGAGGCCTCGCTGCAGCTGCTCTTCGCCGCGCTGGCGCTGTGGGGCTGGTGGCAATGGCTGCGCGGCCGCACCGCCGAAGGCGACACGCTGCATGTGCGCACGCTCGGCCCCAAGGGCCGCCTCGCCGCGCTGCTGGTCACGCTGGCCGCCTGGCCGCTACTGGGGCTGTTCCTGCAGCACCGCACCGATTCCCCCCTCCCCTATTGGGATGCCCTCCCCACGGTGGCCAGCATCACCGGCCAGTGGCTGCTGGGCCGGAAGTACCAGGAGAACTGGCCCGTCTGGGTGATGGTCAATCTGGTCAGCATCGGGCTCTTCGCGCTGAAGGGCTACTGGCTGACGGTGGTGCTGTACGCGGTGTTCGTGCCGATGTCGGTGGCCGGCTGGCGCGCGTGGCAGCGACAGCTGCGGCCGGCGACGGTCGCCGCCTGATCCCGCGGACGACCACCGCCGTCCTCGCAGGCCCTCCCCCATGACGCTGCACATCGCCCTGGTCGGCGCCGAGAGCACCGGCAAAAGCCAGCTCGGCGTGGACCTGCTCGATCACCTGCGGTCGCAGACGCGGCTGCGTTGCGCGCTGGTGGGCGAATTCCTGCGCGAGTGGTGTGAGCGCGAAGGCCGCACCCCGCGCCCCGACGAGCAGCGCTCGATCGCCGAGGAACAGTGGCGCCGCGCCGAGGCCGCCGCCGCCGACCACGCCCTGGTCCTGCATGACACCACGCCGCTGATGACCGCGGTCTACAGCGAGCAGCTCTTCGGCGACACCTCGCTCCATCCCTTCGCGCTGCGCATCCAGGCCCGCATGGATGCGACCCTGCTGATGGCGCTGGACCTGCCGTGGGTCGGCGACGACCTGCGCGACGGTCCCCATGCACAGCAACCCACCGATCGCCTGCTGCGGCGGGCGCTGCGCGACGCGGGGCTGGGCTACAGCCTGGTGTCGGGCGCCGGTCCGGAGCGGCTGCGGCAGGCGCTCAACGCGCTCGGGCCGCTGCTGCGTCCGCACCTCGGTCGCGAGGACGGTCTCTTCGGCCGACTGCTGCAGCGCGGCGAACAGCTGGGCGGCGACTGGCGCTGCGAACGCTGCGACGACCCGGCCTGCGAGCACGCCGCCCGCCTCCTGGAACGCCAGCCGCGCGCCTGAACGCCGCCCTCACGATCCGGCCATGCGGGCGAGGCACAATCCGCCGCGTTCCGGACCGCAAACATTTGCGATCCTCTGATCCGGCGCCCCAGGAGTCTTCCCGATGACCCGTCCTTCCGTGCGCCGCCCGCTGGGCGCGCTGTCGATGCTGCTGAGCGCGGCGCTGCTCGCCGCCTGCGGCTCGCTGAGTTCCACCGCCCCCCAGGCGCCGCTGCCGCCCACGTTGGACGCGCCGGTGACGCCAGCCAAGGCCGCCACCGGGACAGTCGCCGTCAAGGTGCTGGCGATCAACGATTTCCACGGCAACCTGCTGCCCCCGGCCGGCGGCATCAAGCTGCCGGACCCGCAGGATCCGGCCAAGACGGTCACCCTGCAGGCCGGCGGCGCCGAACGCATGGCGACGCTGGTCGCGCAACTCAAGGCGAAGAATCCCAATCACGTGTTCGTGGCCGCCGGTGACCTGGTCGGCGCCAGCCCCTTGCTGTCGGCGCTGTTCCATGACGAATCGACGATCGAGTCGCTGGGCCTGATGGGGCTGGACATCTCCTCGGTCGGCAACCACGAGTTCGACCAGGGCATCACCGAACTGCTGCGCAAGCAGGGCGGCGGCTGCCACCCGAAGGACGGCTGCAAGGGCCCGACCGAGTTCAAGGGCGCGAAGTACCAGTACCTGGCCGCCAGCACCATTGACGAGAAGACCGGCCAGCCGGTGCTGCCCGCCTACGCGATCAAGCGCTTCGACGGCGTGCCGGTGGGCTTCATCGGGCTGTCGCTGAAGGGCACGCCGGAGCTGGTGAGTCCCACCGGCATCCGCGGGCTGCGTTTCGACGACGAGGCCGAGACCATCAACCGCCTGGTGCCCGAACTCGAGCGCCAGGGGGTGCATGCGATCGTCGTGCTGATCCACGAGGGCGGTTACCCGAGCGGCGGCATCAACGACTGCCCCGAGATCTCCGGGCCGATCGTGGACATCGTCAAGAAGCTGGACAAGCGCGTCGGGCTGATCGTGTCGGGCCACACGCACCGCGCCTACAACTGCCGCATCGACGGCCGCCTGGTCACCAGCGGCGACAAGTACGGCACCCTGGTCACCGAGATCGACCTGACGCTGGACCGCGCCACCGGCACCCTGACCGAGGCCCGCGCCAACAACGTGGTGGTGCGTCCGGAGACCGCCAGGGACCCGCGCCAGACGCTGCTGATCAGCAGCTACCAGCAGGTGGCGCAGCCGCTGATCGAGCGCCGGGTCGGTTTCCTCGCGCAGGCGCTGAGCAAGGAAGGCGACGACCGCGGCGACGGCGGCGGCACGACGATGGGCCAGCTCGTGGCCGATGCGATGCTGGCCGCGACGCGCGCGCCGGAGAACGGCGGCGCGCAGGTCGCCTTCCAGAACGTCGGCGGCGTGCGCACCGGCCTGATCCATCGCCCGGACGACAGCGTGACCTTCGGCGACCTGTTCGCGGCGCTGCCGTTCTCGAACGCGCTGGTGGTCGTGGAGATGTCGGGCGCCCAGTTGCAGCGGGCACTCGAGGAACAGTGGTGGGCAGGCGACGCCAAGTGGCTGCCGCTGCAGACCTCGCAGGGCTTCAGCTACCGCTGGGACAAGCGCCGTCCGGTCGGGTCGCGCGTGGTGCCCGGCAGCATGACGCTGGACGGCCGCGCGATCGCGCCCGAGCAGAAGGTCCGCGTCGCCATCAACAACTTCCTGCAGGTCGGCGGGGACAGCTTCAAGACCTTCACCGAAGCACGCTTCCTGCAGACCGGGCCGATGGACGTCGAGGCCTTGGAGGCCTACTTCAAGGCGCAGGGCAATGGGCGGGTGAAGGCCACCGCGCTGGATCGCGTGATCCGCGTGGATCAGGATCCGCGCTGACGCTCACTGGACCTGTCTGGAGCCCGGGGCCTGGTTCTGCGGGTCGGTGAAGAGCTCGCCGACATCGACCGCGTCGAAGACGTAGTGGTTGCCGCAGAACTCGCAGCCGATCTCGACGCCGCCCAGCTCCGCCAGCACCTCGTCCACCTCCTGGCGGCCCAGCCCCAGCAGCATGCGGCCGACGCGCTCGCGCGAGCAGGTGCAGGCGAAGCGCGGGTACTGCGGGTCGAAGCGGCGCACCGTCTCCTCCCAGAACAGCCGGCGCAGGATGGTGTCGCTGTCCAGCGTCAGCAGCTCCTCGGCCGTCAAGGTCGCGGCCAGCATGCTGATGCGGTTGTAGGCCTCTTCCATCTCCTCGCGCACGACGCCGGAACTGGCGCCCGCCTCGAGGTTGCCCTCGCCTTCGATGGGCAGGCGCTGGATCAGCAGGCCCGCCGCGAGCTGGTCGTTGGCCGCCAGCACCAGCGTGCTCTCGAGCTGCTCCGACTGGCGCATGTAGTGCTGCAGCACATCGCTGAGCTTTTCCAGCGGCTGGCCGTCCGGCCCGCTCAGCGGCACCACGCCCTGGTAAGGCTGCTGGCCCGGCAGGCGGTCCTTGGGATCGAGCGTGATCGCGCAGCGCCCCTGGCCGTGGACGTTGAGCATCTGCTGCAGCGTGGCGTCGTCCGGCACGGCCTCGCGCGTCTTGGCCGTCGAGCGGAAGCTCATGTCCGGCTGGACCTCGACCACCGCCAGCTTCAGCGGCCCGTCCCCCATCACCTGGAAGACCAGCGCGCCGTTGAACTTGATGTTGGCCTGCATCAGCACGCCCGCCGCCGTCATCTGGCCCAGCAGGTCGCGCACCGCCGGTGTCAGCGGCTCCTTGCGCCGGCCCAGCAGCTCCTTCCAGCTCTCGTCCAGGCGGACCAGCATGCCGCGCACCGGCAGGCCTTCGAAGAGGAACTTGTGGAGCTCGCTGGGCGCGGGCTTGGTCGACGTGGTCATGGGACTCCTTTGAATTCGGGTGATCTGGGGGCGGAACGCGGATCGTCAATGCGGACCAGCTCTTCGGCGTAGCGCCGCCCGTTGCGCACGTAATGGGCCGCGCTCATGGCCAGGCCCTGGATCTGCTGCGGGGTGAGCTCACGCACGACCTTGGCCGGCGAGCCCATGATCAGGCTGCCGTCGGGGAACGTCTTGCCCTCGGTGACCAGCGAGCCGGCGCCCACCAGGCAGTTCGCGCCGATGCGCGCGCCGTTGAGGACCACGGCGCCGATGCCAATCAGCGCGTTGTCGCCGACGGTGCACCCATGCAGCATCACCTGGTGGCCCACCGTGACGTTGCGCCCCAGCGTGAGCGGCATGCCGGCATCGGCGTGCAGCACGCTGCCGTCCTGGATGTTGCTGCCGGCGCCGATGGTGAGGTGGTCGCTGTCGCCGCGCAGCACCGCGTTGAACCAGATGCTGACCTCGTCCTCGAGCGTGACGCGGCCGATGACCTGCGCGCTCTCGGCGACCCAGACGCCGGCGCCGAGTTCCGGCGTGTGCTCGCCGAGGCGGTAGACGGCCATGCGTTTCTCCAAAAGGGATAATTCTACGAATGGAACTTCGAACCCGCGCGCTGCAGGTCCTTCTGATCGCGGACCCGCAGGCCAAGGCGGCCGCGGCTCGCGAGCTGCACATCGCCGCGACGGCGATGACTGCCGCTCCGACCGCGCCCGGCCCCGTCCCTGCCCCCGAGGTCTCGCTCGACACCGCCGCCCGCCTCGTTCCGGACACCGAACCCCCGGGCCGTCCGGCCCGGCCCCGGCTGGTGGCCGCGCTGCAGGTGGCCTCGCGGTCGCCCTACACGCCGGAAGGTCGCGCGGCGCTGCTGCACGCGATCGCGCACATCGAGTTCAACGCGATCAACCTGGCGCTGGACGCCGTCTGGCGCTTCCCCGACATGCCGCGCGCCTACTACCTCGACTGGCTGCGGGTCGCGGCCGAGGAGGCGCTGCACTTCGCGCTGCTCGACGAGCACCTGCGCGGCCTGGGCCGCGCCTATGGCGACTTCGACGCGCACGACGGCCTGTGGACGATGGCGATGCGCACCGCCGGCGACGTGCTCGCCCGCATGGCGCTGGTGCCGCGCACGCTGGAAGCGCGCGGGCTGGACGCGACGCCGCCGCTGCAGGCCAAGTTCGCCAAGGCCGGCGACGCGCGCGCGGTGGAGATCCTCGGCGTGATCCTGCGCGACGAGGTCGGGCATGTGCGCATCGGCAACCACTGGTACCGCCACCTGTGCCGCGAGCGCGGCCTGGATCCGGTCGCGCTCTACCCCGAGCTGGTCGAGCGCCACGAGGCCCCGAAGCTGCGCCCGCCCTTCAACCTCGAGGCCCGCGGCGCCGCCGGCTTCAGCGACGAAGAACTCGCGTATCTCCGCTCATGAAGGCTAGCGCGAAGCTGCGCCCCGGCCCGTCCCCCGCCATCGTCGACACTCCGCCTCATGACCCGCATCCAAGCCAACCTGCTGCTGACCCTCATCGCGATGATCTGGGGCTCGGCCTTCGTCGCCCAGGCCCACGGGATGGAGAGCATCGGGCCGATGATGTTCACCGGCATCCGCTTCCTGATCGGCGCGCTGGTGGTGCTGCCGCTGATCGTGCGGGAACGCCGGGCGCCCGGCGCGACGGTGCTGCGCGGCGGCGACGCGCTGAAGATCATGGGCCTGGGCGCGCTGCTGACCACCGGCGCGGCGCTGCAGCAGATCGGCATCCAGTACACGACCGTCACCAACGCCGGCTTCCTGACCGCGCTGTACGTGCCGCTGGTGCCGCTGCTGGGCTGGCTGCTGCTGCGCCACCTGCCGCACTGGTCGGTGTGGCCGGGCGCGCTGGCCTGCCTGGTCGGCGCCTTCCTGCTGTCGGGCGCGCATGAACTGGACATCGGCCTGGGCGACGCCTGGGTGATCGCCTCCGCGCTGCCCTGGGCGGTACACGTGCTGCTGGTGGGCATGGTCGCGGACCGGATGAACGCGCCGTTCACCGTGGCCGGCGGCCAGTTCCTGTTCTGCGGCGTGGTGGCGCTGGCCTGGGCCCTCGCCTTCGAGTCCTGGAGCTGGGCCGGCATCCAGGCCGCCGCCGGGCCCATCCTCTACACCGGCGTGCTGTCGGTGGGCATCGCCTTCACCGGGCAGGTGGTGGCGCAGCGCTATGCCCATGCGGCGGACGCCGCGATCATCCTGTCGTCCGAGACGCTGTTCGCCGCCGTCTTCGGCTACCTGATGATGGGCGACCGGCTCAATGCCGCCGGCCTGCTGGGCTGCGCGCTGATCCTGGGCGCGATGCTGCTGATCCAGCTGCTGCCGATGCTGCGCGTGCTGCGGCCGCGCGCTGCCTGAACGCCCGGCGGCGCGCTCAGTCCAGCGGAAAGGCGCTGGTCTTCTTCACCGTGCGCAGCACCAGCATCGAGTTGGCCTTGGCCACGCCCGGCAGCTGCATCAGCACGTGGGTGTGCAGGCGTTCCAGGTCCTCGGCGTCCTTGTAGGCGAAGCGCAGCAGGTAATCGTTGGTGCCGGCGACGTAGAAGCAGTCGAGCAGCTCCGGCGCATCCTTCACCGCCTGCTCGAACTCGGCCAGCGCCGCCGGGGTCATGCGCTCCAGGTTGACGATGGTCCAGCTGGTGCCGGGCTTGCCGATCGCCTTCGGATTCAGCAGCGCGACGACGCGGTCGATGACGCCGCTGTCCTCCAGCCGCTTCACGCGCCGCAGGCAGGCCGACGGCGACAGGTGGACCTGCTGGGCGAGGTCCTGGTTGGAAATCCGCGCGTCGCGCTGCAAGACCGCGAGGATCGCGCGGTCGATCGCATCTAATTGCACTTCCTTGAGCATGGGCGGCATTGTGTTCGACGAATGGCGTTCGCGGCCGCATTGGATTGCGCCGTCGCGGGTTTACCCGCCGCCGGAACGCTCACCGATTGCGCGCCGGCTTGCCTAGACTGCCCCGATCGATCACCCGCGCCGAATGCGCCGCCCCGGGAGCCCCGCCATGTCCACCCCCACCCGTCCCGACCTCGACGCCTACTGGATGCCGTTCACCGCCAACCGGCAGTTCAAGCAGTCGCCGCGCCTGCTGACGCGCGCGGACGGCATGTACTTCACCGACGACCAGGGGCGCCAGATCCTGGACGGCGTCGCCGGCCTGTGGTGCGTGAACGCGGGCCACAACCGGCCGCGCATCGTGCGGGCGATCCAGGAACAGGCGGCGGAACTGGACTTCGCCCCGCCCTTCCAGATGGGCCATCCCAAGGCCTTCGAGCTGGCCTCGCGGCTGGCGGGCATCGCGCCCGAAGGCATGAACAAGGTGTTCTTCACCAACTCCGGCTCGGAGTCGGTGGAGACGGCGCTGAAGATCGCGCTGGCCTACCACCGCGCCCGCGGCGAAGGCCAGCGCACCCGCCTGATCGGCCGCGAGCGCGGTTATCACGGCGTCAACTTCGGCGGCATGTCGGTGGGCGGCATGGTCGCCAACCGCAAGATGTTCGGGACGCTGCTGGCGGGCGTCGACCACCTGCGCCACACCCACGACATCGCCCGCAATGCCTTCAGCGTCGGCCTGCCGGCGCATGGCGCGGAACTGGCCGACGACCTGGAGCGCCTGGTGGCGCTGCATGACGCGTCGACGATCGCGGCGGTGATCGTCGAGCCGGTGGCCGGCTCGGCGGGCGTGCTGATCCCACCGCAGGGCTACCTGCAGCGCCTGCGCGAGATCTGCGACCGGCACGGCATCCTGCTGATCTTCGACGAGGTCATCACCGGCTTCGGCCGCACCGGGCAGGCCTTCGCGGCGCAGACCTTCGGCGTGACGCCGGACCTGATGACGGTCGCCAAGGGCCTGACCAACGGCTGCGTGCCGATGGGCGCGGTGCTGGCGCAGCAGCGCATCCACGACGCCTTCATGACCGGGCCGGACCACCTGATCGAGTTCTTCCACGGCTACACCTACTCGGCGCATCCGCTGGCCTGCGCGGCGGGACTGGCGACGCTGGACACCTATGCCGAGGACGGCCTGCTGACGCGGGCCGCGGAGCTCCAGGGCTACTTCGCCGAGCAGCTGCATGCGCTGCGCGGCGAGCCGCATGTGATCGACGTGCGCAACCTCGGGCTGGTGGGCGGCGTCGAGCTGTCGCCGCGCGCCGGGGAGCCGACCCGACGCGCCTTCGAGACCTTCCTCGACTGCTGGCAGCAAGGCGTGCTGATCCGCACCACGGGCGACATCCTGGCGCTGTCGCCCCCGCTGATCGCGGAGCGCGAGCACCTGGACCGCATGATCGACGCGATCCGCGTGGCCTTGCGACGCCTGAAGTAACCCCGCCCCGAGGCCGGGCGCGCCCGCCGCGGCCTCGGGCATCATCCCGCCCCATGTCCAGCGTCACGACCGATACGCCTGCCGCGCCCGCCGCGGCGCTCACACCGCCCGACAGCCCCGCGCCGCACGGCCGACACGGCCCACACGACCCTCACGGCCTTCCCGGCCATCCGGGCCATCACGTCCCCTGGCTCTCCTACCTGAGCCTGGCCGCCAGCACCAGCGTGATCGGCAGCTACGTCGGGCTGTCCAAGCTGCTGGTGCTGGTCTTTCCGGTCTTCCTGCTGGCCTTCCTGCGCTTTGGCATGGCCGCGGTGTTCATGCTGCCGTGGCTGCGTCGCGGGCCGGCCGAGGCACCGCTCTCCCGCCGCACCCGATGGCTGCTCTTCCTCGAATCCTTCTTCGGCAACTTCCTGTTCTCGATCTGCCTGCTGTTCGGGATGAAGCACAGCTCGGCGGTCGTGGCCGGCGTGATCATGGCCGGCATCCCGGCGACGGTCGCGCTGATGAGCTGGCTCTTCCTGCGCGAGCGCATCGCCCCGCGCACGCTGGCCGGCATCGCGATGGCGGTCGGCGGCATCGCGCTGGTGGCGCTCAGCAAGCACGGCGACGGCGCCGGCGCGCCGACCTCGGGCTGGGGCGCGCTGCTGCTAGTCGGCGCGATGTGCTGCGAGGCCAGCTACGTCGTCATCGGCAAGCGCCTGACCGCGGACCTGCCGCCGCGCCGCATCAGCGCGCTGATCAACCTCTGGGGCCTGGTGCTCGTCACGCCGCTGGGCCTGTGGCAGGCGATGGACTTCGACTTCGGCGCCGTCGCGGTGAAGGACTGGGGCCTGCTGCTCTTCTACGCGATCGCCGCCAGCACCATCACGGTCTGGCTCTGGATGAAGGGCCTGCAGCACGTCAGCGCGGCCAAGGCCGGCGTCTTCATGGTGTTCCTGCCGGTGTCGACGGCGCTGGTGGGGCTGGTCTTCCTCGGCGAACGCATGAACGCCATCCAGCTGGTGGCCTATGCGCTGGCGCTTGGCGGCGTGATGCTCGCCACCTGGCCGGCGCGCCAGACCAGTCGAACCCAGGGATTCCACCGGTCTTAGTCCAGTTTTACTACCAATGTAATACCATTTAGGGATTCACCCGCTAAGATGGGCTGATCGAACTTGCCGGAAGCGCTCGCTTCCGAACCGCCCATCCCCGCCGATGAACGCGAACGCCCCTTCCCCGGCCCTCACGCCTCCGCTTCCGACCGTCGTCGCCGCCACCGCCAGCCAGGCGGACTGGGAGTCCTGGATCAGCAGCTGGTATGCCCTCCTGGGGCAGCCACTGCGTACCGGTGTCAGTCCTTTGGCGCCTTCGGGCGCCCGCGGCGCTGCCGATGCCTCGGCCCATCCGTCCCCGCACGTCCTGGTCTTCGCACCGCATCCGGACGACGAATGCATCGTCGGCGCGCTGCCGCTGCGCCTGCGCCAGGAAGCCGGCTGGCGGGTGACCAACATCGCGGTGACCCTGGGCAGCAAGCAGCAACGCCGTGCCGAGCGCTGGGCCGAACTGGGCGCCGCCTGCGACGTGCTGGGCTTCGACCTGCGCCTGCTGGCCGCCGACGGCTTCGAGCAGGTCAAGCCCGAAGCGGCGGCCGCGCGCACGGCGCTGTGGCAGGAACAGGTCAGGCTGGTCGCCGAGTTGCTGGCGGCGGAGCAGCCGGCGCTGATCCTCGTGCCGCATGCTGGCGACGGCATTCCGACCCACATCGGCGTCCACCTGCTGGTCACCGAGGCGCTGACCCAGGCGCGGATCTCCACCGTCTTCGCCCACACCGAGTTCTGGGCGACACAGCCGGCGCCGACCACGCTGATCGAGACCGGCCAGCGCGACACCGCCCGGCTGGTGCGCGCGCTGGCCTGCCACCACGGCGAGATCGCGCGCAATCCGTATCACCTGCGCCTGCCCGCCTGGATGGCCGACAACGTGCGCCGCGGCGGCGAGCTGCTCGCCGGCGCGGGCGAGGCGCCGCCGGACTTCGCCTTCGGCACGCTGTACCGGCTGACGCGCTGGGTCGACGGCGCGCCCGCCGGCGACCTGCCCAGCACGCACTGGTCCTGCGACACGCCGCTCGACGCGAAGGCGCTGCTCGGCGGTTGAGCGCCGTCCGCGCCCCAACCTGAACTCATCGCCGGTCGCGCTTTCGGCATGCGCGGCGCGCACGCGCGTCCACGCGGCGGGCCTATGCTCGATGCTTCCCTCTTTCGAGCTCCCTCCCTCACCCCATGAGCGACGCCCGCACCGCCCCCCCGACCCACCTCCGCGTCCACCAGTTCGCCGGCCTGAAACCCGGCCCGAAGCTGCTGGTGACAGCCGCCGTGCATGGCAACGAGGTCGCCGGCGTCGGCGCGATCGAGCGCGTGATGCGGATGCTCGACGAGGGCCGGCTCACGCTGCTCAAGGGCACGCTGACGATGATCCCCATCGTCAACCCGCTGGCGCACCGGCTGCAGCGCCGCGAGGGCGAGCGCAACCTCAACCGCAACCTGCGCGTGAACCCGATTCCGCAGGACTTCGAGGACCGCATCGCCAATCGCCTGTGCCCCTGGATCGCGGCCAGCGACGTGATGCTGGACCTGCACAGCTTCAACAATCCCGGGCCGGCCTTCGCGATGCTCGGCCCGCGCGACAACGACGGCGAGCTCGAGCCCTTCCGCCACCAGGCCGCCGAGAGCGCGCTGGCGCTGGCGGTGGGCACGTCGCGCATCGTCGAGGGCTGGCTCTCGACGTATGCGCTCGGCCTGAAGCGCCGCGCCGAGAAGGCCGCCGACGGCTCGCGCCGCATGGCGCTGCAGCAGGATCCGCATTACGGCGTCGGCACCACCGAGTACATGCGCAGCACCGGCGGCTACTGCATCACGCTGGAGTGCGGCCAGCACGCCGATCCCCAGGGGCCGGAGGTCGCCTTCAAGGCGATCCTGCGCACGCTGGCGCTGCTGGGCATGGTCGCGCCGGAGGCGGTGGATCCGGCCGATCCGAAGCGGCCGGTCGAGCTGCTGCAACTCTACGAGGTCATCGACCGCGAAAGCGTCGACGACCGCTTCGAGCGCCAGTGGGCCAGCTTCGACCCGATCGCGGAAGGCGAGCGCATCGGCACGCGCGCCGACGGCACGCCGGTGCTGGCGCCCTTCGGCGGCCGCATCGTGTTCCCCAACAACAACGCCGAGCCCGGCCACGAGTGGTTCTACCTGGCAAAGCCCAGCGACCGCGTGTTGACTTGAGCTTCTGGCTAGAGTCGCCGGCATGAACGATACCCCCGCCGCCACCGCCGCCACCCTCCCCCCGCTGCGCATCGACTTCGTCTCCGACGTCGCCTGCCCCTGGTGCGCGGTGGGATTGAAGTCGCTGGAGACCGCCCTCGCCCGCCTGCCGGACGTGGCCGTCGACCTGCACTTCCAGCCCTTCGAGCTCAACCCCCAGATGGCCCCGGAGGGGGAGGACATCGAGGAGCACCTCACCCGCAAGTACGGCTCGACCAGCGAGCAACGCCAGCAGATCCGGGCGCACCTGCGCCAGCGCGGCGCCGACGTGGGATTCACCTTCACCGAGGGCGCGCGCAGCCGCGTCTGGAACACCTTCGACGCGCACCGGCTGCTGCACTGGGCGGGCCTGCAGTCCGCGCAGGCGCAGCGCGACCTGAAGCTGGCGCTGCTGACCGCGTACCACACCCATGGCCGCAATCCGGGTGACCGCGAGACGCTGCTGGCGGCGGTCCGCGAGATCGGCCTGGACGCCGCCGAGGCCGCCCGCGTCATCGACAGCGGCGAGTTCGCGGAGGACGTGCGCGAGACGGAGTCGCTGTGGCTGGGCCGCGGCATCAGCTCGGTGCCGGCGGTGGTGATCAACGAGAAGTACCTGATCCAGGGCGGCCAGCCGCCGGAGGCCTTCGAACAGGCGCTGCGCCAGATCGCCGCCGAAGCGGGGCAGGCCTGACCGGCACGCCCCGTCGTCCTGGAGCACGCGCACGGGTCGTCACGCAAGGGGGTTGATCCGCGTCCGGACCGGCCGCCGGATTTGAGACAATCCGCCCATCGTTTGAACGGGGCCACGCGTCGTCCGCTTGGCCCCGTTGTCATTCCTGGCGCGTGCGCGCGCCGTCACCGCCTGACGCAGTTTCCAGATGTTCAAGAACCTGATCGTTTACCGCCTGTCCAACGACTGGCAGCCCAATGCCGAGAAGCTCGAGGACGCCCTCGAGAACGAGCGTTTCGCGCCCTGCGGCGCCACGGAAGCCCTGTCTGCCGGCTGGGTGCCGCCGCGCGGCGAGCCCGGCGCCCGGCTGCTGGAGGAGATCGACGGCCACTGGCTGCTGAGCCTGCGCATGGAGAAGCGGGTGCTGCCCGGCTCGGTGGTGCGGGAGAAGGTCGAGGAGATGGTCGAGCGGATCGAGCTCGAGACCGGCCGCCGGCCCGGCAAGAAGCAGCAGCGCGACATGAAGGAGCAGGCCACGCTGGAGCTGCTGCCGCGCGCGTTCACGCTGCAATCGCACCTGCGGGTGTGGATCTCGCCCAAGCAGGGCCTGCTGATGGTGGATGCGGGCTCGATCGGCAAGGCCGACGAGCTGATCACGCTGCTGGTGAAGGCCGATTCGTCGATCAACCTGCACCTGTTGCAGAGCGCCGAATCGCCGGCCGCCTGCATGGCGGCGTGGCTGATGGACGGCGTGCCGCCCAAGGACTTCGTGATCGACCGCGATTGCGAGCTCAAGGCCGCCGACGAGATGAAGGCGGCGGTGCGCTACGCCCGCCACAACCTGGACACCGACGAGGTCAAGGCGCACCTGACCAGCGGCAAGATGCCCACGCGCCTGGCGATGACCTGGAAGGAGCGCGTGTCCTTCACCCTGACGGACACGATGCAGATCAAGGGCATCAAGTTCCTGGACGTGGTCTTCGACGGGCGGGACAAGCCGGCCAAGGACGAAGCCTTCGACGTGGACGCGGCGCTGGCGACCGGTGAGCTCGCGCAGCTGATCCCCGACATGATCGAGGGCCTGGGCGGCGAGCTGGACTTCATCGGCCAGTCGGCCAAGATCGCGGCCGAGCACGCGCCGGGCGGCGCGAAGGCGCCCGCGCCCGCGTCGGCTTCGCCGGCCAAGGATGAGGACCTGGCCACCGAAGCGGCGCCCTGGGATTGAGGCACCGCGCGCTGCGACGACCCTCACCTCTGCCCTCTCCCGCAAGCGGGAGAGGGAGTGTTCAGCGCGCAGTCCGCCGCCCGCTCCCAAGTCAACGCTCCGGGAGCAGCCCTCGACCAGATTTCCCCTCGTCAGCGAGCCATCCCCTCGCCCCCAGGGGGAGAGGGTTAGGGTGAGGGGGCTCTCCCTCAAGCGGGAACGGTGGTCCGCAGGGAAACGCCGCTCAGAACAGGTCCTGCTGTTCGCCCGCCTGCTGACCGGTGGCCCGGGCCTCGATCGCCAGAATCTTCAGCTTGGTCGCCACGCCGCCTGCCGCGGAGAACCCCGTGAGGTTCGCCGCCTTGCCCGCCGACGGCGCGCCCATCACGCGGTGGCAGGGCACGATCGGCGCGAAAGGGTTGTGCCCCTCCGCGCGGCCGACGGCACGCGCCGCGCCGGGCTGGCCGAGCCGCATCGCGACCTCGCCGTAGGTCAGCGTCTGCCCGACCGGAATGCGGCGCGTCAGCGCCAGCACCTCGCGATCGAAGGCAGGCACCGCGCTGTCGTCGAGCTCGACCTCGAGCAGGTCGCGCGCCTCGCCCGAGAGCAACGCCCGCACGCCCTCGCAGGCCGCCTGCACCGCCGCAGGCAACTCCCCGAACTCAGCCACCTCGCGCGCCGCCGGAAAGCGCACCCACATGCGATCGCGGGTCAGCGACGGCGTCTCCTCCGGCAACTGCGATCCGACGACGCCGCGCTCGGTCCACGCGATGCCGCAGTGGCCGAGCACCGTCGGATAGCAATGGAAGAACACCTGCGGAGCCATGGCGCGATCCTGATCCGCGTCGCGGTCAACCCGTGGCAGGAGCGGACTCGACGGGCGGCTTGAACGCCGGATGCTGGCTGGCGATCTCTGCCGCTTGCAGTCGGGCCTCGGTGGCGAGGCGGGCCACCTCGCGCGGCGCCATCGCCTTGAGCTTGTGGTCGGACCACACCTGGCGCCAGCGGCGCGCGCCGGGCAGGCCGTTCCACAGTCCCAGCGCGTGGCGCATCGCCTGCGACCACGGCCGGCCCAGCGCGACCTGGCGGTCCAGGTAGGCCAGCCACTGCTCCTCGACCTCCTCGCGGCGCGTGACCCGCGGCTGCGCCTCGCCGAAGAAGCGCTGGTCCCAGTGCGCCATCTGCCAGGGCTCGTGATACGCCTGGCGGCCGATCATCACGCCGTCGACATGGTTCAGCTGCTCGGCGATCTCGTCGTCCGACTTCAAGCCGCCGTTGATCGCGATCGTCAGCCGCGGGAACTCGCGCTTGAGCCGATGAACCAGCTCGTAGCGCAGCGGCGGGATGTCGCGGTTCTCCTTCGGCGACAGCCCCTGCAGCCAGGCATTGCGCGCATGGACGATGAAGACCTCGCAGCCGGCCTCGGCGACCTGGCCGACGAAGTCCCGCACGAAGTCGTAGCTCTCGATCCGGTCGATGCCGATGCGGTGCTTGACGGTGACCGGGATGGAGACGGCATCGCGCATCGCCTTGACGCCATCGGCGACCAGCGCCGGCTCGGCCATCAGGCAGGCGCCGAACGCGCCGCGCTGCACGCGCTCGCTGGGGCAGCCGCAATTCAGGTTGACCTCGTCATAGCCCCACTGCTCGGCCAGCCGGGCGCAGGCGGCCAGGTCGGCCGGCTCGGAGCCACCCAGCTGCAGCGCGACCGGATGCTCCTCCGGATTGAAGTCGAGGTGGCGCGGCTGGTCGCCGTGCAGGATGGCGCCGGTGGTCACCATCTCGGTGTAGAGCAGCGTGTGGCGCGTCAGCAGCCGATGCAGGAAACGGCAATCGGCGGTCGTCCAGTCCAGCATGGGAGCGACGGACAGGCGCCAAGGGGAGAACGTCGGGGACATGGGCGCGGATTATCCCGGAGCGCGAATCCCCACACGCCCGGGCGCTGCGCCCGCCTTGCCAAGGAAGCACGCCGCCGTCGTACCATGCCGACCGCTCATGTACCCGTCCCCTCGCCCGCTCCGGAGCCTTTGGCGTCTCCGCGGCTTCGTCCTCGCGCTGTTGATCTCGGCGTGGCTGCCCCTGCCGCGGGCCCTGGCCGCGACCGAGACCGCTGTGCCGGCGAAGGTGGCGAACAGCGCGAAGACCACCAGCGCCCAGTCGTCCAAGCGGAACTCGGCGTCGTCCACGCGGACTCCCAAAACCTCGAAAGCCGCGCCAGTCGCGAAAACGACGAGCGTCGCGAAGACGTCGACCGAGCCGAAAGCCTCGAAGGCATCAAAGGCTTCGAAGCCGTCGAAAGCCTCGAAGGCTTCGAAGGCCTCGACGGGCTCGAAGGCCACCAGACGCTCGACGCCGACGGGCATCGCCAAGCCGGTCGGCACCCCGAAAGCGACGGCGCTGGCAGCGACGACTGCGGCGACGGCATCCATCTCCACGGTCGCCACCGCCGCGCCGGCGGTAAACGCCGAGGCCGCGGACATCGACGAGCTGCGCGCACGTCTGGCCGCTCGCACGCTGCTGCTGATGCGGCGCGTCGAGGTCGACGATGTCTCGATCGAGGTCTGGTCTAACGCCATGCCTCGGCGCTTCTACGTGGCCGTCCTGCAGCACGGCGAGCTGCGGCGCACGCTGGTGTCGTCCGACGAGGCCGAGGCCTGGCAACGCTTCGACAGCTTTCGGCGCATGGCCGCCGCCGGCGAAGTCGGGCGCCCGGTGCTGCTCGGCCGGATGACCGAGGCCACGCTCCCCGAGCCGCTGCTGCCGGCCGTGCCGCTGACGCCGATCTCCGACGGCCCGGACCTGCGCTTCTTCGGCAGCGCGGTGGAGACCCTGCGCCGCCAGCGCTTTGGCGACGAGGTCGTGCGCCTGGTCTGGAGCGCGGAGACGCAGGAGTATTTCGCCGCCCTCACCCGCCACAGCACGGTGGTCATGATGCTGCGCAGCCGCGACGCCGACGACGCCACCCGCGCCTACGACAACTTCCTGCGCCAGGCCGAGGCCCGCGCCACGCTGCTGCCGGCCGCCGCTTCGGCGGCGGTGTCGACGCCGGCCTCGGCACCGGCCCGCTGACGCCTCACCGGCCCAAGGCCCGTCCGGTCGCCCTCAGCCCTTGCGCCGCTGACGCGCGATCAGCCCCAGGAAGACAAGGCCGGCCGCGACGCTCGTGTGCCCGCTGTAGCTCACCAGCCCCAGGCCCCAGCCCTGCGCGCCGACGACGATCGCCAGGCTCGCGAGCAGCAGCGCCCAGCCGATGATCCGCAGCGCGCGCGTCGCGTCTCGCGACAACGTCCGCTCAAGGACGTCCTGCTGGGCGCGCTCCGTCGCCATCGCCAGCGCGGCGAAGGCCCCGACGCAGATCAGCAGGCTGGCGAAGTGCGTCATCGCGCGCCCTCCACCGCCGCGGCGGTGTCGGCCGCTGGTCGTGCCGGCGTTCCGATGGCCCTCGCCCGGCCTGGCCGCGCGCCCTTGAGCCGATGCCGCGCCACACGCCTCGCCAGCCCGGCGAGCAGCGCCGCGAAGGCCAGTCCCACGAGCTCGACGCCGGCGAAGGCCCAGTCGCCCTGCGCCAGGCTGCGCCACAGCGGGCGATCCGTCGTCAGCGCATTGAGCACCGGCAGCAGCGCCAGGGCCGCGGCGCCCAGCGCGAACAGCTCGATCCAGGCGCGCCGCGGCGGCCGCAGCACCCCATGCGCCAGCGCCAGTGCCCAGACGATGAAGACGACGTGGATCTCCCACTCGCCGCGCCGCGCCAGGTCCAGCGGCAGCAGCCGGTTGGCCCAGAGCATGGCCGCCATCGCCAGCGGCAGGCCGGCGATCGCGGCGATGTTGAGCCGCTCCACGATCCGGAAGCCCAGATGGGGCCGCTCCGGATCGGCCAGCTTCTGGCGTCGCTTGACCGTCCACATCACCAGGCCAGTGCCCACCATCGCGGTGCCGGCCAGGCTGACGAGGAAATACAGCCAGCGCGTCGCGCCATCGCCGAAGCGCCCCAGGTGCAGCCCGTACATCACGCCCCGCGTCTCCGCCGCCGCGCCCACGCCCTGCTTCTCCTCGACCACGCGACCGGAGACGCCGTCGAACAGCAGGTACTGGGGGCTCATCGACAGCCGCCCGCCCTCGCCGCGCGCGATCGCCACGCGCGCCGCCGCGTCGCCCGGATTGGCCGCGGTCACCCGCGCCACGCTGCCCGGGCCCCAGCGCCGCTCGGCCTCGCGCACCATCGCCTCGATCGACGCGAGCGGCGCCGCCTCGCCGGACGGCTTGGCCGGCTGGAGGAAGGCATTCATCTCCGAGGTCAGCTGCCGCTTCATCGCCGGCGACTCGATGCCGGCCATTTCAGGCCACGGCATGTAGAGCGTCATCAGCGTCACCAGCCCGGTGTACGTGATCATCAGGTGAAAGGGCAGCCCGAACACCGACAGCGCGTTGTGCGCGTCCAGCCAGGACCGCTGGCCCTTCCCCCATCGGAAGGTGAAGAAGTCGGTGAAGATCTTCTTGTGGGTGATCACGCCGCTGACGATGGCCACCAGCATGAACATCGCCGCCAGCCCGGCGAGCCAGCGCCCCCAGGCCACCGGCATGTAATGGAACTGGAAGTGGAAGCGGTAGAAGAATTCACCGCCCGGCGTCTCGCGGGCCGCGACCTTGAGGCCGGTCTGCGGATCGAAGTTGGCGTCCTTGAAGGCACGCTTGGCGCCATCCTTGGGCGGCACGCGCCAGAAGGCGTTCGCGATCGGGTGGCGCTCGTCGGGCAGGCGCAGGCTCCACTGGGTCGTGCCCGGCGCGACGGTCTCCAGCGTCTTGGCGATGCGTCCCGCCACGACGGCCGCTTCCGGCTGGTCGGCCTGGTGCGCGATCTCGGGCCGCATCCATTGCGACAGCTCTTCCTTGAAATAGCTGACGGTCCCGGTGAGGAACATCGCGAACAGGAACCAGCCGAGCAGCAATCCGGTCCAGATGTGCAGGTCGGACATCGTCTGCCGGAGGCCGCGTGGCGCGGGCGGGACGCGCGCTCCGGTACCGCTGGCGGCGTCGGGCGTGGCGTGAGGGGAATGGTCAGGGGCGCTCATGGCGAGACGGCCGGCGCGGCGCCATGCCAGACAGACCACGCCAACGGCAGCAGCGGCAGCGCGGCCACCAGCAGGCCGATCCAGGCGCGGGTGGCGCTGCGCACCGCGAAGACCCACACGACCGCCGCGGCGTAGACCGCGAAGCTGCTCAGCATGCCGCCGATGACGGCCTGGATGCGGCTGACGGGCAGCACCAGCACCGCGACGCTGGCCAGCGCGGCGAGCGCGTAACCGCCGCCCACCGCCGCGACGATGCGCGAGATCAAGGGCAGCACGGCCCGCAGCCGCGCCAGCCCGCCGGCGGAAGAGGCGCCGACGCGGCGCGCGGAGGGGGTCGGTGAGACGGTGACGTTCATGTCATCAGTGCGAACAGTTCTCAAATGAGAATTCCTCGCATCATAGTGGCGGAAACGCCTGGAAACGCGGTGCGGTCGGCTCGACTGGCGCTCCTCGCCCTATCCTTGTGGCGCTCCGACCCGCCCGGGCCGAGACAGGCACAAGGGAGACAAGACATGCGAATTTCCGTTCGAGGCGGCCGGCGGCCGCTGCTCGCGCTGACCCTGGGAATGGCCGCGCTGCTGGCCGGCTGCAACGGCGACGGCGACGACGGCGGCGAACCCGCCGCCACCTACCGCGCGGAAATCCGCCGCACCACGATGGGGGTGCCGCACATCAAGGCGCCGGACTGGGGAGGTGCCGGCTACGGCTACGGTTATGCGCAGGCCCAGGACGACCTGTGCACGATCGCCAATTCGATGCTGACCTTCCGCGGCGAGCGCTCCCGCCACTTCGGCGCCGACGCGACCATCCCTTTCCAGGGCACCATCGGCCAGCCGCGCAACCTCGATGCCGACTTCTATCACCGGCACGTGCTCAACGACGCGGTGATGCAGCGGCTCATCGCCGCGCAGCCGGACAAGCTCAAGCAGCTCGTGGCGGGTTTCGCCGCCGGCTACAACCGCTATGTCCGCGAGATCAAGGCCGGCGCCGAGCCTGGCGCCCACGCGGCCTGCCGCAACGAGGCCTGGGTCGTGCCGATCAGCGACACCGACGTCTTCCGGCGCCTGTACGCGGCGCACTTCGCGGCGGGCTACAGCAACTTCGTCGCGCCGATCGCCAACGCGACGCCGCCGGCCGCGGCCAGTCCGGCGACGGCTGCGGTGACAGCAACGGCGACGAAGGCGGCGCGCCCCTCCGGGCGGCTGCAACTGGCCATGGACCGCCTGCCGACCTTCCAGGTCGGCGGCCATGACGGCGTGGGCAGCAACATGATCGGCTTCGGCACCGCGGCCACCGGCGACGGCAGCCCGCTGCTGTTCGGCAATCCCCACTGGTACTGGCGCGGGCCGGATCGCTTCTACCAGGCGCACCTCACCATTCCGGGTGAACTCGACGTCGCCGGCACCTCCTTCCTGGCGGTGCCCGTCATCCAGATCGGCTACACCGACCACATCGCCTGGAGCCACACCGTGTCGACGGCGCGGCGCTACGGCCTGTTCCAGCTGACGCTGGTGCCCGGCGACCCGACCAGCTACCTGCGCGACGGCGTCGCGACGAAGATGACCGCCCGCGAGATCACCGTGCAGGTGAAGCAGGCCGACGGCAGCGTCGCGCCGGTCACGCGCACGCTCTACGAGTCCCAGTACGGCCCGATCGTCAACCTCGGCGCGCTCAACGCGGCGCTGGGTTGGAACAGCAACACCGTCTTCGCGATCCGGGACATCAACGCGGAGAACTTCCGTGTGTTCCGCGTCTGGCTGCGCTGGAGCCAGGCCAGGACGCTGGACGAGGTGGCGACCATCCAGCGCGAGGAATCGGCCATCCCCTGGGTCAACACGGTGGCCGTGGCCCGGGGCGGCTCTCAGGCCTGGTACGCCGACATCGGCGCGATGCCCAACGTCGCGCCGTCGCAGCTCAGCAGCTGCGCGACCGCGCTGACGACAGCGCTCAGCGCGGCCCTGCCCCGCACACCGGTGCTCGACGGATCGCAGAGCATTTGCGACTGGCAGACCGATGCCGATTCCAAGCAGCCGGGGGCGCTTGGCACCTCCCGCATGCCCAGCCTGCTGCGTGACGACTACGTGCTCAACAGCAACGACAGCTACTGGCTCGCCAACGCGGCCGCGCCGCTCACCGGTTATCCGGACATCCTCGGGCCGGCCGGCACCGCGTCGATCAGCTTCCGCTCGCGGCTGGCGCACCTGTTGGTCCAGGATCGGCTGGCCGGCAGCGACGGCCTGGCCGGCAACAAGGCCACCAGCGAGACCGTGCGCGCGATGGTGATCAACAGCCGCGCGCTCACCGCGGAGCTGTTCAAGGACCAGGCGCTGGCGATGTTCTGCGCGCCGGCGACGACGATCGCGGTGACTGGCGACTCCGCCACCGGCGAGACCTTCAACCCGGCGCGCAACGTCGACCCCGCCGAGGCCTGCGCGGCGCTGCAGGCCTGGGATGGCAAGGGGCTGGTGGACTCGCGCGGCGCGCACCTGTGGGACGAGTTCTGGACCCGCGCGTCGCGGGTGCCCGAGGCCTCGCTGTTCCAGGTGCCCTTCAGCAGCGCCGATCCGCTGCGCACGCCGCGCGACCTGAATCCCGCGCTGCGGTCCACGCTGCTGCAGGCCTTCGGCGCGGCCATCCTGCGGGTGCAGGCCAGTGGCTTCGCGCTGACGGCGACCCGGGGCGAGACGCTGTTCGCGACCCGCGGCACCGAAAAGATCCCGATGTTCGGCGGCTGCGGCGCGCAGGGCTACTTCACCGTGGCCTGCGCGCTCAGCCGGCTCGACCAGGGCGGTTACGACCTCAACACGGCGACCAGCGCCAACAGCTACATGCAGGTGGTGCGTTTCCCGAGTGAGGGCGTCGAGGCCTACACCTTCCTCACCTTCTCTCAGAGCGACGATCCGGCGTCCCCGCACTTCAGCGACTACACGCGCGCCTACAGCGCGGGACAGTGGCAGCGGATGCCGTTCTCCGAGGCTGACATCACGAAGGACCCGGCCTTGGCGACGAAGACCATCAGCGAGTGACTGAGCCGAGGAACCGCCCAGGGTCACGTGCGATTTGCGGGGCGACGGACCCAGGGCTTGCCCAGACCGTCGCAGCAGTCGAAGACGCGCCCCGCGAGCTGCACATGACTCTGCACCTCCTGGATCGACACGGATTCGCCGAGCTTGTAGTCAGCTCGCACCCGAAGCTCTCGCAACTCAGCCAGCGTCTTTCCCAACCATTTCGATCGCTTCGCGTCGTCAATGGCGCAGCGATGATCTGGTTTCTTCAGACGTTCGATCAGTTGCTGATGAACACCCTTTGCTCGGGTGCGGCGCGTCCCGGCCGCTGGCTGGGATTTCTCCCAATCCATGCAGCGGTGATAGCAGGCGTAGTAGGCCCGCCCCACCAGCATCCGCAGCCTCGCTTCCGTTGGAATGCGCCCGCGTTCCCTGGCCTGCGCCAGCAGGTCATGCGTGGTGATGCCCATGGATTGCACCTTCGTGAACGCCGTCCCCGGCGACTTCGGGGCTTTCGGCGAGGGCCCCCTCGTCCTCCTGCCCAATGAACGCGAAGAGAAAACCGTCCCGGCAGAGATCGAGATCGATCCAGCGCGATCGCACGGCGTCGTTCAAGGTGTCGGCGACTTCCTGCGGGGCATCGATCCGGAGCACGTAGCGGAAACCCACCTCCTCCATCTCCGGCACGAACACATGCATCGCCGCGGGATTGCCCCGGGCCAGCCTGAGCCCGTTCCTGCGCAGCAGATCAGCGGCGACCTGCAGCCCCTCCATCAATTCGGAACACGACAGGTTGTATTGGGCGTCCACGTCCTGAAGCACCTGCGGCAGCAGGTCCCACTCGACCGTCCTCGCCGCTTCGCGCGACGAGACCGAAGCGCCGCCAGGTTCGCCGAACAGAGCGCTCGGTTCCTGCAGCACGGCCATCAGATCGTCATCGCCCACTTGCGGCCTCGGCGCCAACGGCGGCAGATTCGCCACCACGGATCGCGCCCGCGCCAACTGCTCGTTCATCGTCATCGCTCCAACTCCTGCTTGCGGGACTCATCCCGGGAAGGCCAGCAGTTTCGGCGCGAAGACGCGTTTGTCGATTCCCTCGGAAGAGCGTTTCGTTGGGGGTCACTCAGACGAGTAGGCCATCCCCCCTGCGCTGACGGGCCGTCCCGGCGCGTCAGCGCAGCGTCAGTCGGCAGCGGCCGGCGCGCTCAGTCCAGCGCCCGCAGCGGATGCTCCGCCGCCGGCCAGGGGCTGCGGAAGAAGGCCTCGACGTCGGCACGGCACACGTCCTCGACCCGGGCGGGATTCCACTTCGGCGCATGGTCCTTGTCGACCGCCAGCGCGCGCACGCCCTCCACCGTCTCGCTGGCCGCGCCGGGCCGCAGGTGGAAGCAGTGGTGCACCAGGTCGCGCTCCATGCGCAGATCGTCCGCCAGGCTCATCGCGCGCGCCCTCCGGATCTGCTCCAGCGTCACCGCCATCATCAGCGGTGAGCGCTTGCCCAGCGTCGCCAGCACCTGCTGCGCCCAGGGATCCGCATCCGCCGCCAGCGACGCGAACAGCGCCGGCACCGACGCCGCCGAGAAATGGCGGTTGATCAGCGCCCGCGCGTTCCAGTGCTCGGCCACCGGCGCCAGGTCCACGCGCTCCATCACCGTCGCCACGACATGCTCGGCGCTGTCCTGCGCGCCGGTCTTGAAGGCCGCGATGATCGCCGGCAGCTCGCTGCTGCGCACGAACACGTCGCCCAGGCCCAGCTCGATCGCATCGCCCGCGCCGATGACCTGGCCGGTCAGCGCCAGCCATTCGCCGCTGTGCCCCGGGCAGCGCGACAGGAAATAACCGCCGCCCACGTCCGGGAACAGGCCGATGTTGGTCTCGGGCATCGCCAGCTTCGAGTGCTCGGTCAGCACCCGCAGCTTGGCGCCCTGGCTGATCCCCATGCCGCCGCCCATCACCACGCCGTCCATCAGCGCGATGTAGGGCTTGGGGAACTGGTGGATCAGGTGGTTGAGCGCGTATTCCTCGGTGAAGAACGCGTCCAGCGCGGCGTCGCCCGCCAGCGCGGCCTGGTGGAAGAAGCGGATGTCGCCGCCGGCGCAGAAGGCCGCGGGCTTGCCCTCGCGCCCCGCGCCCAGCACCGCCACGGCCTGGATGCGCGGATCGTCGCGCCAGGCGCTCAGCAGCACGGTCATGTCGCGGATCATGGCCAGCGACAGCGCGTTGAGCGCCTGCGGACGGTTCAAGGTGATCAGGCCGAGGCAGCCATTGACCTCGGCCAGGACCAGTCCTTCGGATTGCAGCGACGGAATCACAACGACATCTCTCCACTCTTGGAAGCGGCCGGGCGGCGCCAGGCGCCCAGCAGCTCATTGCCAATCAACGCGGCCAGCACCATAACACCGCCGAGCAGCGCCGCCGGGGACGGCGCCTCCCCCGCGATCAGCCAGGCCCAGAGCACCCCCAGCAGCACTTCCATCAGGCCCAGCAGCGCCACCTCCGCCGCCGGCAGCACCCGCGTCAGGCGCACGACGATCAGGCAGGGCACGGCGAGCTGGAACACGCCCAGCCCGGCCAGCAGCAGCAGGTCGCGGCCGGAGGCCTCGAAGGGCCAGGCCAGCGGCAGCGTCGCGGCGGCGGACAGCATCGCGCCCAGCCACACGGCCGGCAGCAGGTCCGTCGCGCCGTCGCCGGCCCGCGCCTGCAGTAGCGTCCAGTTGCTCGCCGCCGCCACCGGCACGGCCAGCGCCACGCCCATGCCCAGCCAGGCGTGGGCGCCGGCGCGCATCTCGCTCGCGAACATCCAGGCGATGCCGGCGCTCGCGATCCAGATCGCGACCCAGGTCCGCGCCGCCAGGCGCTGATGCAGGAACACGCGCGCGAACAGCGCCGTCAGCAAGGGCCCCAGCGCCATCATCACCAGCACGTTGGCCACGCCGGTCATCGTCAGCGCCAGCATGAAGGCGGTGTACATCACCGCCCAGCACAGGCCCGAGCCCAGCACCGACGGCGAGCGCCGCAGCCGCGGCAGCGCCTGGCGCCAGTAGTCGCGCCCGCGCAGCATCGGCAGCAGCAGCGTCAGCGCCAGCGCGTTGAAGGCGCTGCGCCAGAAGGTCACCTCGAAGCCGCGCGCCGAGTCCAGGTGGCGCGACACCGCGCCGGCGCTGCTCCACAGCAGCGTCACCAGCAGCATCAGCAGGACGGCGGATCGATGGCGCATCGGTCGTTCCAGGCGCGGGCGCGTCATTCGTCGCGGTAGATGCCCACGAGCGGCTCGCCGCCGGCCTCGACCCAGCCGCGGTACATGCCCTCGGTGTTGAAGCCCAGCCAGACATTGCCCAGCCCGTCGACGGCGATCAGGCCGCCGTCGCCGCCGACCTGGGGCAGCTCGTCGAAGACGACGCGCGCGCAGGCCTCGGCCAGCGGCAGTCCGCCGATGCGCATGAGCGCGCCCACCTCGTGCGCGGCGGCGGCGCGGATGAAGGCCTCGCCCGTGCCGGTGCACGAGACGGCCACGCTGCGATCGTCGGCATAGCAGCCCGCGCCCGGGATGGGCGAGTCGCCCACGCGTCCGGGCCGCTTGTTGGTCATGCCGCCGGTGGAGGTCGCGGCGGCCAGGTGGCCGGCGGCGTCCCGCACGACCGCGCCGACGGTGCCGAACTTGGTCCGGTCGTCGATCGGGCCGCCGGGCTCCGGCGCAGCACCAGGCGTGGCCGGCGTGGTGGCCGGCGCATCGTCCGCCATGGCCGACTGCCCGTCGTGATCCAGCACCTGTCCCTGTGCGAGCGCCCTCGCCTGCCGCAGCTGCGCCAGGCGCTGCGGCGTGCCGAACCAGGTCGGCTCGACGCGCGCCAGGCCCTGGTCGAACGCGAAGGTCTCGGCGGCCGGGCCGATCAGCAGCACATGGCCGCTGTGGTCCATCACCGCTCGCGCCGCGAGCACCGGGTTGCGCACCCGCGTCACGCCGGCGACCGCGCCCGCCGCGCGGTCGCGCCCGTCCATCACGCTGGCGTCCAGTTCATGGCGCTCGTCGGCGGTGTAGACCGCGCCCTTGCCGGCGTTGAACAGCTCGCACTCCTCGAGCCGGCGCACCGCCTCGACCGCGACGTCCATCGCCGCGTCGCCGCGCGCGAGCTGCCGGGCGCCGTCGGCCAGGATCGCCGTCAGCGCGGCGCGGTAGGCCGCTTCCATCGCGGCGCTCATGCGGTCGCGGCGGAGGGTTCCGGCGCCGCCATGGAGGGCGAGCACGGGGCGCGGCAGGGCGGTCGGGAAGGCAGCGGTCATGGCGTGGCGGCGGCGGAGCGGGAACCGGGAAGCCGCGCATTCTCGCGCGGCTCGGGCATGTCCCTGGGCTTGTCCCGGTCGGGACAGGGCAAAAGCGAACGCTCGTGCTAAAACCCCGCGCAGCTCACCGACAGCGCCGACCGCGCCCACCACGCGCCAGGGCGCCGGCCCGACATCGAAGACCGCAGGAGACACGCATGGACCTCAACTTCACGCCCGAGGAGCAGGCCTTCCGGGCCGACATCCGCCGCTGGGTGGCCGAGCACCTCCCTCAGGACATCAGCCACAAGGTGCACAACGCGCTGCGCCTGAACAAGGACGATCTGCAGCGCTGGGCCCGCATCCTGGGCAAGCAGGGCTGGCACGGCTGGGCCTGGCCCAGGCAGTTCGGCGGGCCGGGCTGGAACGCGGTGCAGCGCCATCTCTTCGAAGAGGAATGCGCCCTGGCCGGCGCGCCGCGCGTGGTGCCCTTCGGACCGGTGATGGTGGCGCCGGTGATCATGGCCTTCGGCTCGCGCGAGCAGCAGGAGCGCCACCTCCCGGGGATCATGAGCGGCGACGTCTGGTGGAGCCAGGGCTACAGCGAACCGGGCTCGGGCTCGGACCTGGCCTCGGTGAAGACCCGCGCCGAGCGCCGGGGCGACAAGTACATCGTCAACGGCCAGAAGACCTGGACCACGCTGGGCCAGTACGGCGACTGGATCTTCTGCCTCGTGCGCACCGACGCCTCGGTCAAGCCGCAGGCCGGCATCTCCTTCCTGCTGATCGACATGAAGTCGCCCGGCGTGACCGTGCGGCCGATCATCATGCTCGACGGCGAGCACGAGGTGAACGAGGTGTTCTTCGACAACGTCGAGGTCCCCGCGGAGAACCTGGTCGGCGAGGAGAACAAGGGCTGGACCTACGCCAAGTACCTGCTCGCGCACGAGCGCACCAACATCGCCGACGTGAACCGCGCCAAGCGCGAGCTGGAGCGGCTCAAGCGCATCGCCAAGGCCGAAGGGCTGCTCGGCGGCGATCGCGAGGACGCGCGCTTCCGCGACCAGATCGCGCTGCTGGAGGTGGACATCGTCGCGCTGGAGATGATGGTGCTGCGCGTGCTCTCGGCCGAGAGCAGCGGCAAGCAGTCGCTGGACGTGGCGGGCCTGCTGAAGATCCGCGGCAGCGAGATCCAGCAGCGCTACACCGAGCTGATGATGCTGGCCGCCGGCCCCTACGCGACGCCCTTCATCCATGAGGCCATGGAGGCCGGCTGGCAGGGCGACCACGTCGGCGCGGCCCATTGCGCGCCGCTCGCGAGCCACTACTTCAACTATCGCAAGACGACGATCTACGGCGGCTCCAACGAGGTGCAGCGCAACATCGTCGCGCAGACCGTGCTGGGCTGAGGCAGGAGACACGACATGGATTTCGATTTCACCGAAGACCAGAACTCGCTGCGCGACGCGGTGCGGCGCTACGTCGACAAGGATTACGGCTTCGAGCAGCGCCGCGCGATCGTGCGCGCGGGCGGCTTCTCGCGCGAGGTCTGGAACGCCCTGGCCGGCCTGGGCCTGACCGCGCTGGCGGTGCCCGAGGCCCACGGCGGCCTGGGCTTCGGCCCGGTCGAGGCGATGGTCGTCATGGAGGAACTGGGCCGCGGCCTGGTGATGGAGCCCTATGCGCAGGGCGGGCTGGTCGCGCCAGCGGTGCTGGCGCAGTCCGGCGAGGACGCGCAGGGCGAGTGGCTGCCGCGCATCGCGGGCGGCGAGGCGCTGGTCGTGCTCGCGCACCAGGAGCGTCGCGCGCGCTACCGGCTCGAGGTCTGCGACACGCTGGCCACGGCGGATCACCGGCTTTCCGGACTGAAGAGCGTGGTGCCCGCCGGTGACGCGGCCGACGCCTTCATCGTGCCGGCGCGCGCCGGCGGCGCCGACGCAGGCATCGCGCTCTACCTGGTCGCCAAGGAGGCAAGTGGCGTCGCGCTGCGCGGTTATGCGCTGCACGACGGCTCGCGCGCCGCCGAGCTGACGCTGCAGGACACGCCCGCCACGCTGCTGGTCGGTCCCGATCGTGGCCTTGCGGTGCTGGAACACGCCGTCGACATCGCCATCGCGGCGCAGGCGGCGGAGGCGGTCGGCGCGATGGACCGCTTCGTCGCGCTGACGGCGGAATACCTGAACACGCGCAAGCAGTTCGGCGTCGCCATCGCCAGCTTCCAGGCGCTGCGCCATCGCATGGCCGACATCAAGATGCAGCTGGAGCTGGCGCGCTCGATGAGCTACTTCGCCACGCTCAAGCTGGGCGAGCCAGCCGAGGCACGCCGCCGCGCGGTTTCGCAGGCCAAGGTGCAGCTCGGCCAGGCGATGCGCTTCGTCGGCCAGCAGTGCATCCAGCTGCATGGCGGCATCGGCGTGACCGACGAGTATGTCGGCAGCCATTACTTCAAGCGGCTCACGCTCATGGAGATGCAGTACGGCGATTCGCTGCATCACCTGGGCGAGGTCAGCCGCCGCATGCAGGACACGGCCGGCGTCTTCGCCTGACACCTGACACCGCCCGGCGGCGGCCCCTACACTCGGCGAGCCTCGCTGCCTTCGCAGCAGGGAGAACGCCATGTCGAACGCGACCTCCGCCGCCGCCTCCTTCCTCGCCGGCCTGCTGCTGGCCGGCGCGGCGATGACCGCCGCCGCCCAGGATTTCAAGCCCGGGCTGTGGGAGATCAAGCAGAAGCCCGAGCTCGATCCGCAGCGCCAGGCGCAGATGGAGCAGATGCAGAAGCAGATGGCCGCGCTGCCGCCGGAGCAGCGCAAGCAGCTGGAATCGATGATGTCGAAGAACGGCGTCAGCATGAACTTCCAGGGCGGCGAGCTGACGCTCAAGTCCTGCGTGACGCGGGAACAGGCGGACCGCGCCGGCATCCCGAAGACCGAAGGCAAGTGCGAGCACGACAGCAAGCGCACCGGCGACCGGATGCTGGTCAACTTCCGCTGCACCAACCCCGCGTCCGAGGGCACGAACGAAATCACCTTCCTGGGCACCGACCATTACCGGACCAGGAGCGAGGTCCGCGTGCAGCGCGACGGCAAGACCGAGGTGCTGCGCTCCACCGGCGAGGCGCGCTACCTCGGCGCCGACTGCGGCAGCCTCAAGCCGCAACCGCAACCGCAGCCTCAGGCGCCGAGTCAGGGCGGCAAGCCTTGAGCGAGCCGGTCGTCCCCGCCGGCGCCGCGCGCGCCGACGCCGGCAGCCTGTGCGACGTCGCCGGGCTGAAGCTCGGCCACTACACCCATCCGTCGGCGCCCACCGGCTGCAGCGTCGTGCTGTGCGAGGCCGGCGCGACCGCCGGCGTCGATGTGCGCGGCGCCGCGCCCGGGACGCGCGAGACCGACCTGCTGCGTCCCGAGAACACGGTCCAGCAGGTCCACGCGCTGCTGCTGAGCGGCGGCAGCGCCTTCGGCCTGGCGGCCGCGGACGGCGTGATGCGCTGGCTGGCCGAACGCGGCCACGGCTTCCCGGTCGGCCAGGTGCGCGTGCCGATCGTGCCGGCGGCGGTGATCTTCGACCTGTGGCGCCACGACGCGGCGACCGCGCCAGATGCCGCCGCGGGCCGCGCGGCCTGCGATGCGGCCTCCGCGGCCGAGCATGCGCGCGGCCCGGTCGGCGCCGGCACCGGCGCGACGGTGGGCAAGCTGCTGGGCGTGGACCGCGCGATGTCCGGCGGCCTGGGCATGGCCTCGCTGCGCCTGGGCGAGGTGACGCTGGCGGCGATGGTCGTGGTGAACGCGGTGGGCGACGTCGTCGACCCGCGCGGCGGCCAGGTGCTCGCCGGCCCGCGCGGCCCGGACGGCCGCGCCTGCTCGACGGTTCAGGCCCTGCTGGACGGCGAGCGTCCCGGCCGCGCGCTGCAAGGCAGCGCGACGACGATCGGCCTCATCGCCACCGATGCCCGCCTGAGCAAGCCCCAGGCGACCAAGCTGGCGCAGATCGCGCACGACGGGCTGGCCCGCGCGATCCAGCCGGTGCACACGGTGATGGACGGCGACGTGCTGTTCGCGCTGGCGACCGGCGCCGCCGAGGTCGACGGCGACATGACGTTGCTCGGCGCGCTGGCCGCCGAGGTCGTGGCCCGGGCCGTGGTGGACGCGGTCCGGCCGGGCTGACGGACGACCGGAGGGCGGGCGGCCCCGCGGCCGCGGCGACAATCCCGCCCCATGAGTTCGAGTTCCCCCACCCCCGCCAAGGCCGCCAAGCCGGTCGCCATCGCGCAGATCCTCTTCAGCCAGGGCTTCGGCACCCGCCGGCATTGCGCGGCGCTGGTCGAGCACGGCCTGGTGTCGGTCGCCGGCGAGGTCATCGAGGACCCGCGGCAGGCCTTCAACACCGCCGGCCTGGTCTTCGAGGTCGAAGGCCAGGCCTGGCCGTATCACGAGAAGGCGCTGATCCTGCTGCACAAGCCGGCGGGCTACGAGTGCTCGCGCAAGCCCAGCCACCATCCGAGCGTGTTCTCGCTGCTGCCCGAGCCGCTGCGCAACCGCGACATCCAGCCGGTGGGCCGGCTCGACGAGGACACCACCGGCCTGCTGCTGCTGACCGACGACGGCCCGCTGCAGCACAAGCTCACCAGCCCGAAGTACCACGTGCCCAAGCTCTACCAGGCGAGCTGCAAGGCCGAGCTGGACGAGGGCCAACTGCGCCGCCTGGTCGAGGGCGTGCTGCTGGAGGAGCGCAATCCCAAACTGGCCGAGGAGCCGGTGCGCGCCGTGTCCGCCGAGCGCCTGCCCGACGGCCGCCTGCAGATGGCGCTCACCGAGGGCCGCTACCACCAGGCCAAGCGCATGGTCGCCGCGGTCGGCAACCGGGTGCTGGCGCTGCACCGCCAGCGCATCGGCGCGCTGGACCTGCCGGCCGAGCTGCCGTCCGGCGGCTGGATCTGGCTCGACGAGCACCAACGCGAACTGGCGATGACAGATCCGGCGTCGGGATCAGGATCGGGACCGGCTTCGGCCTAGACCTCGAGCCGGATGGGCGTCAGGCGCCCACCGGCACCGCGCCTGCGCACGAGGACCGGACGGTCCCCGGGAAGTCCCCGAGCCTCGCCGCTCACGACCTTCGGTAGAAACGCCCCACTTGGACGCCGCCCGCGAAGCGGCGCCACCGATCTGGAGGGCGGTCGGCCGGAATCCTCGACGGCCGGGTCGTATGGGAGTGCCTGAAATCAAACATCACGGGGATCCTGGCGGCGCCAGCGTGGCCATGCAGGTGCGGGCGGAACGCCTGACCAGCCTGCAGGCGCGCGTGGCGATGCCGGCCTGCGTCGGCGGGCTGTTCAGCCTGCTGCCGGTGGCGCTGCTGTGGTCGCACCTGCCGGCCGTGGACCTGCTCGGCTGGCTGGCGGCGCGCTGGGGCATCTCGGCCTGGCGCGCGCTGGAAGCCCGCAGCTTCCTGCGGCTGCCGCTGGTCGAGCGCGCCTCGCCGGGCCGGGAGCGGCGCTACCTCGTCGGCCTGGGGCTGGACGGCCTGGCCTGGGGCGTGATCGGCGCCCTCTTCGCCACGCCCAACCTGCCGGAGATCGACGGCGCGGTCATGACCACGCTGGTCGGCCTGGTCGCCTTCACCATGGTGTCGCTGGGCCACTGGGCGCGCGGGCAGGCGCTGTTCGCCTCGCTGGTGATCGCGCCGCTGGCGATCCGGCTGGCGCTGCAAGGCGGCACCACCGGCTGGCTCAGCGCCGGTGGGCTGACGATGTTCTGGCTGCTGACGGTGCTCGAGTCGCGCCGCATCGAGGCGCGCACGCTGGAGCTGCTGCGGCTGCGCTTCGAGCAGGCCCGGCTGGCCGAGCAGCGCCGCCTCGCGCTGGACGCGGCGGAGGAAACCAGCAGCAGCAAGAGCCGCTTCGTCGCGGTGATGAGCCATGAGATCCGCACGCCGCTGAACGGCATCATCGGCATGGCCCAGCTGCTGGAGCGCGGCGAGCTCAGCCCGCAGCAGCGCGAGCAGGTGGAGATCGTGCGCCGCTCCGGTCGCCACCTGATGACGCTGGTCAACGACATCCTCGACCTGGCGCGCATCGAGTCGGGCAAGCTGGTCGTCGAGGCCCGCCCCTTCGACCTGCGCGAGGTCGCCGGCGACGTCGGCCGCCTGCTGGGCGAGACGGCGCGCGCCAAGGGCCTGGCCTTCTCGCTGACCGTCGCGCCGCAGCTGCCGGCGCGCGCGATGGGCGATGCCTCGCGCATCCAGCAGGTGCTGCACAACCTGGTCGGCAACGCGATCAAGTTCACCGACCGGGGCAGCGTCGATGTCGAGGTCTCGTCGGTGCTGGACATGCGCGCGGGCACGCTGCTGCGCTTCGCGGTCAAGGACACCGGCGACGGCATCCCGGCGGACCAGCTCGAGCGCATCTTCGCCCCGTTCGAGCAGGCCGGCCGCGCCGGCGACCACCGCGCGCGCCGCGATGGCGCGGGGCTGGGGCTGACGATCTCGCGCGAACTGGCGCGCGCGATGGGCGGCGACCTGCGCTGCGCATCGGCGCCCGGCCAGGGCTCGGTGTTCGAGTTCACCCTGCCGCTGCAGGTGGTCTCCCCGGCGCCGTCCTCGACGGCGCTCGCCCCGTCCGCCGCGCTGCCTGGATCGGACGCGCCCGCCGCATCGACCGAGCCCGCGGCCTCGACCGCGGCGCCGCTGCCGCGGCTCGAAGGCCGCGTGCTGCTGGTCGACGACAGCCCGGTCAACCTGCTTGTCGCCACGACCATGCTGGAGCGCTGCGGCCTGCGCGTGACGCCGGCGGAACACGGCCGCGACGCGCTCGAGCAGCTGCGCGCGCAGCGTTTCGACCTGGTGCTGATGGACTGCCAGATGCCGGAGCTCGACGGCTATGCGGCCACCGTCGCCTGGCGCCAGGAGGAGGCGCGCCGGCTGCTGCCGCGCACGCCGGTGGTCGCACTGACCGCCAGCGCCGTCGACGACGACCGGGCCCGCTGCCTGGCCAGCGGCATGGACGGCTACCTGGTGAAGCCGTTCGAGATGGACGAGCTGCTGGCCGTCGTCACGCAGCACCTGCGTGGCCCGGCGGCCTCGCCCTCGGCGCAAGCCGCACCGCCGGCCGCCGCCGCGGCCTGACGGGCGGCGCCCGGCCGGCAGATAATCCCGGCCCATGCACGTTTTCCGAGGCTTCCACCATCCCGGCGTCGCGGCGCACTGCGCGCTGACGATCGGCAACTTCGACGGTGTCCACCGCGGCCATCAAGCCATGCTGGCGCTGCTGCTGTCCGAGGCCCGCCACCGCGGCCTGCCGACCTGCGTGCTGACCTTCGAGCCGCATCCGCGCGACTTCTTCGCCAGCAAGCTCGGCAAGCCCGAACTGGCGCCGGCGCGCATCGCCACGCTGCGCGACAAGCTGCAGGAGCTCGAGCGCTGCGGCGTGGACCAGGTCGTGGTGCTGCGCTTCGACGAGGCGCTGGCCTCGCTGCCGGCGCAGGACTTCATCCAGCAGGTGCTGGTCGAGGGCCTGGGCGCGAAATACGTGCTGGTCGGCGACGACTTCCGTTTCGGCGCCAAGCGCCAGGGCGACTACGCGACCCTGGACGCCGCCGGGCAGCGGCTGGGCTTCGACGTCGCCCGGATGATGAGCTACGAGGTGCATGGGCTGCGGGTGTCGAGCTCGGCCGTGCGTGAGGCGCTGGCCGCCGGCGACATGGACGGCGCGGCGCGGCTGCTGGGCCGGCCGTACGCGATCTCCGGCCATGTGATCCATGGCCAGAAGCTGGGCCGCCAGCTGGCCGAGACCGCGCCCGGCCGCGGCGACGGCTTCCGCACGCTGAACCTGCGCTTCGACCACGACAAGCCGGCGGCGCACGGCATCTTCGCGGTGCGGGTGCATGGCATCGACGGGGACGACGGCCCGGCGCTGGACGGCGTCGCCTCGCTGGGCGTGCGCCCCACCGTCGAGGACGCGGGGCGGGTGCTGCTGGAAGTCCACGCGCTGGACTGGCCGGCGGACCTGGCCGCCCGCCTGGGGGCCGCGGAGGCCTACGGTAAACTCGTGCGCGTGGAACTCCTCCAAAAACTGCGCGATGAAGCCCGTTTCGACGGGCTTGATTCGTTGACGGCCGCGATCCGCGAAGACGTCCGTCAGGCGCGCGACTACTTCGCGCAACAGGCGGCCACCCACGCCGCCGTCCGCCGTCAGACCACCCGCGACCGAATTTGAAGGGCTGACCGCCCTCTCCCGCGCTCAGCCGGCGCGCGGCCTTGTGCACCCCACCTCGCCGCCTCCGCGCCCTTCACTTCATGCCTCGCCGCCCCGCGCACGCCGGGGTCCGCCCTCTTCGATTGCCCCCGCCATGACCGACACGTCCAAGCCCGACTACCGCTCGACGCTCAACCTGCCCGACACGCCCTTCCCCATGCGCGGCGACCTGCCCAAGCGCGAGCCGGGCTGGGTCAAGGAATGGGAGGACCAGGGCATCTACCAGCGCCTGCGCGTGGCGCGCCAGGGCAAGCCCAAATTCGTGCTGCACGACGGCCCGCCCTATGCCAACGGCCAGATCCACATGGGTCACGCGGTCAACAAGATCCTGAAGGACATGATCGTCAAGGCGCGCCAGCTCGAGGGCTTCGACGCCGCCTACATCCCGGGCTGGGACTGCCACGGCCTGCCGATCGAGAACCAGATCGAGAAGACCTTCGGCCGCGGCCTGCCGCGCGACGAGGTGCAGGCCAAGAGCCGCAAGTACGCCGGCGAACAGATCGACCAGCAGCGCGCCGACTTCAAGCGCCTGGGCGTGCTGGGCGACTGGGACCACCCCTACCGCACGATGGACTTCAAAAACGAGGCCGGCGAGATCCGCGTGCTCAAGCGCCTGTTCGAGCGCGGCTTCGTGTACCGCGGCCTCAAGCCGGTGTACTGGTGCTTCGACTGCGGTTCCTCGCTGGCCGAGTTCGAGATCGAGTACGCCGACAAGCAGTCGCCCGCCGTCGACGTGGCCTTCCTGAGCGCCGAGCCGGACAAGCTGGCGGCGGCCTTCGGCCTGCAGAAGCTCGACAAGGACGCGTTCACCGTCATCTGGACGACCACGCCCTGGACCATCCCCGCCAACCAGGCGCTCAACCTGAACCCCGAGCTGCCCTATGCGCTGGTGGACACCGAGCGCGGCTACTTCGTCGTGGCCGAGGCGCTGGTCGAGAAGTGCCTGGCCCGCTGGGGCATCGAGGGCCGGCAGGTCGCCGTGACGCCGGGCAAGTCGCTGGAGCTGCTGAAGTTCAAGCACCCGCTGGCCCACGTGCACCCGGGCTTCGATCGCGAGAGCCCGGTCTACCTGGCCGACTACGCCACCGCCGACGACGGCACCGGCGTGGTCCACTCGGCGCCGGCCTACGGCGTGGACGACTTCAACTCGTGCATGGCGCACGGGATGACCTTCAAGGACATCAAGAACCCGGTGCAGGGCAACGGCGTCTATGAGGCCGAGTTGCCGCTGTTCGGCGGCCAGCACATCTGGAAGGCCAACCCGGTCATCGCGCAGGCGCTGCAGGATGCCGGCCGCCTGATGGCCCAGAGCAAGATCAGCCACAGCTACCCGCACTGCTGGCGCCACAAGAGCCCGGTGATCTACCGCGCCGCGGCGCAGTGGTTCGTGCGCATGGACGAAGGCGACGGCGTGTTCACCGTCGACAAGGCGGAGAAGACGCTGCGCCAGCTGGCGCTGGACGCCATCGAGCAGACCAGCTTCTATCCGGAGAACGGCCGCACCCGGCTGCACGACATGATCGCCGGACGGCCCGACTGGTGCATCTCGCGCCAGCGCAGCTGGGGCGTGCCGCTGCCGATCTTCCTGCACAAGGACAGCGGCCAGCCGCATCCGAAGACGCTCAAGTTCATCGAGCGCGCCGCGCAGTTGGTCGAGGCCGGCGGCATCGAGGCCTGGTCCAAGCTCGACCCGGCCGAGTGGCTGGGCGCCGAGGCCGAGCAGTACTCGAAGGGCCAGGACATCCTGGACGTGTGGTTCGACTCGGGTTCCACCTTCCAGCATGTGCTCAAGGGCTCGCATGCCGGCGCCGCGCACGACACCGGCCCCGAGGCCGACCTCTATCTCGAAGGCCATGACCAGCACCGCGGCTGGTTCCACTCGTCGCTGCTGATCTCCTGCGCCCTCAACGGTCGCGCGCCCTATCGCGGCCTGCTCACCCACGGCTTCACCGTGGACAGCCAGGGCCGCAAGATGAGCAAGTCGCTGGGCAACGGCGTGGATCCGCAGGAGACCAGCAAGTCGCTGGGCGCCGAGATCATCCGGCTGTGGGTGGCGGCATCGGACTACTCGGGCGACATCGCCGGCGACAAGAAGATCCTGGACCGCGTGGTGGACGGTTACCGCCGCATCCGCAACACGCTGCGCTTCCTGCTGGCCAACACCTCGGACTTCGACGCCGCCCGCGACGCCGTGCCGATGGACCAGCTGCTCGAGGCCGACCGCTATGCGCTGGCGCGCGCCGCGCAGTTCCAGGAGGAGATCCTGGCGCATTACCAGCGCTACGAGTTCCACCCGGTGGTGGCCAAGCTGCAGGTCTACTGCTCGGAAGACCTGGGCGCGTTCTACCTGGACGTGCTGAAGGACCGCCTGTACACCAGCGCGCCGAAGTCGGCCGCGCGCCGTTCGGCGCAGACCGCGCTGTGGCACATCACCCACGCGATGCTGCGCTGGATGGCGCCGTTCCTGAGCTTCACCGCCGAGGAAGCCTGGAAGGTCTTCGCCGGCAAGCAGGCCGGCGACACGATCTTCACCGAGACCTTCTGGTCCTTCGGCGTCGCGCATGACGACGGCCTGATCGCCAAGTGGAACCGCATCCACGAGGTCCGGGACGCGGTGAACAAGGCGATCGAAGCGGTGCGCACGACCGGCGCGATCGGCTCGTCGCTGCAGGCGGAGATCACGCTGGGCGTGAACGGCGAGGACCTGGCGCTGCTGAGCAGCCTGGGCGACGACCTGAAGTTCGTGCTGATCACCTCGGCCGCGAACGCGGTGCTGGCCGATGAACTGAGCATCACCGTGACGCCGTCGACGCACCAGAAGTGCGAGCGCTGCTGGCACTACCGCGCGGACGTCGGCGCCAATCCGGCGCATCCCACGATCTGCGGCCGCTGCGAGAGCAACCTCCACGGCGACGGCGAGACGCGCACGGTGGCCTGAGCCTGCGCGCATCGACGGCAAGGCCGCCGAGCCCCTGCGGGCCGGCGGCCTTTCTCATGGTCGCGCGGGTCGGCGCGTCGCCGCGGGCGATCCCTCGGGATCGGCGTGGGGTCAGAGCGTGTCGACGTTCAACCCGACACCGATCAGCTCACGGCGTGTGCCGCCGGGTCCGCCGCGCGCCTCCAGGAACACGCGTCCCCGATAGAGCCCCGCCGGCAGGCCCGGATTGTCGCCCTCGACGAACTGCAGGCTCACACGAGGCAGCCGGCGCCCCTCGCAATCAACCGTCGCTGCCATCGGCATCGGCGCGCAGGCGCCGGCAGTCGCCGGCCGCCGGAACGCGCGCAGCACGAGGGTTCGGTCCCGGCCTTCCAGCACATCCCTCACCGTGACGATGACGCGACTCGAGGGCTGCACGCCGCCGGACGCCTCCCCATCGCGATGCGCACGCGCCTGGACGGGCAGCGCGACACGCACTGGCGAGCCGTCTTGCGCGGAAAGCAGCCCCGCCAGATCCGGCGACTCGTAGCCACGGCTCGCCGTGACGGTGCCTGCGGTCAGGTGCCCGATCCGCAACCGCAGCGGGAAGCGCTCGCGATAACGCCCGTCGCTCGTGCCGACCGCCTCGATCTCGATCTGGCCGACATAGCTGCCTCGCATCAGTCCGGGGTTGTCTTCCGCATGGAAGGACACCGTCAGGCGGGCGCCCCGCCGCTCGCCGCACGTGGTGTCGTCCTCCATCCGCGAGGCCCAGCCGCAACCGGTCTCGCGCTGGCCGCGCAGACGGATCTCGGCCCGGTGGCGCGTCAGTTCGTCCTCCACGACGGCCTGGATGACGCTGTAGCCCGAGGCGCCGGAAGTGGCGGGCTCGGCAGGCCCGGTGGCCCCGGTCTGCGCCGGCACGAGATAGACCACCGTGCCGCTCGAGACGTCTTCCGAGTGATCGCGGGAAACGAACGGGGCGCCGGCGCCGACGCTGAGGCGGTCGCTCAAGGTGCGGATGCCGGGGAAGACGCCTTTCACCCAGTGGACGAGCGCCGCCATGCGAGGGCCTTCCGAGCCACGCCAGCCCTTGTCACGGGCGCTCGCCGTGGCGACGACATGCCAGTAACCCCAGCGCGCCTGCCAGAAGGCACCGCCGCTGTCGCCCGAGGTCAGCGTGAACCAGCGATCGGTGTCGCCGGTCGGCTGATAGCCGACGGTGAACCGCTGCCGCGCGCGCCCGGTCGCGCGGCCGGGCGCACGGGCCCAGAGGCGCCCGGCGCGGTCAATCGACCGGGTGCCGACATGCCAGGCGCCATAACCGACGAACTCGGTGACTGCCCCCACGGGATGGGCGCTGGCGACGGGGTCGTCGTCGAGGTCGTCGAGCAATGGCGGCGTTTCCGACGCCAGCGGGCGAGCCGTCCGGCGCGGCAGCCGCAGGATCGCCAGGTCGCTGTCGCTGGCGCTGCCGTCCTGCTCGACCGCGTCGCCGTCCTGCGACGGGCGCGGCATCGGGATGAAGGCCAGGCCTCGCCCTTCATGCCTCGACGGGAGACGGCTGCTCAACGTCACCGGCCCCAGGGACCGGGCCCAGGGGGCGTGCCGGAAATCACTGGCCACGCAATGCGCCGCGGTCATGACGAAGGCATGCTGCTCGTCTTCGCCGAGCCAGGTCGCGGTGCAGTCGCGGTCGGTGCCGGGAAAGCGCAACTGACCCACATTGCGGAACCTGGGCTGGAGGCTCTCCCGCTCCAGGGGGGTCTGCACCAGGTGCAGGAAGGACAGCGGCTCGTCGAGCCGGCCACCGAGGGCCTCGAACCGCTGTTCGTTGATACCGATGGCGAGGGCCTTGGTGGCCGCCGCTGCCGTGGCGATCGCGATCGCCGCTCGTTTGATCCTGGGGGTCATCGTCGCTGCCTGTGCTCTTGGAGAGAGGCAGCGATCGTGTTGAGACCCCTTCTAAACCGGGATCGCTATTGCAGGTCGTGGCGGCTCAGGCGCCGACCTCGTTAGGTGGGTCTGGCCATCAATCCTTGCTACTCAACCCTCGCATCCAGACCAAACCGTCGGAGGTGCCACCTGCGACATCGCCCCGCCGCGGCCGGTACTCGCAGCCGATCCAGCCGTCCCAGCCGGTGGCCGCCGCGATCTCGTCGATTGCAGCCAGCGCGCCGCGCCAGTCCAGCGAGCCCACGTCCGGCTCATGCCGGCCCGGCATGCCGGCGATCTGGCAATGCGCGACACGACCCGTCGGCAGCCAGCGCCGCACCTGCGCGACCACATCCCCCTCGACACGCGCGCAGTGGTACAGGTCCATCTGGACCCTCAGATGCGCCGCGCCAATGCGATCGACGATCGCATGCGCCTCCTCCTGCCGCTGCAGCAGGTAACCCGGCATGTCGTGCGGATTGATGGGCTCGATCATCAGCGTCACGCCCGCGCGCGCAGCCTGCTCGGCAGCCCAGCGCAGACCCGCCTCGTAGCGCGCGAGCGCGGCATCGCGTGAAACGTCCGGCGGCAACACCCCCGCCAGCACGTGCAACCGCGGCGACCCCACCCGGCTCGCGTAATCCAGCCCGCGCTCGATCGAATCTCGAAAGTCAGCCTCCCGCCCCGCCAGCGACGCCAAACCACGCTCACCCGCCGCCCAGTCGCCCGGCGGCGCATTGATCAGCACGACCTCAACGCCCGCGGCATCCGCCCGCGCTCGCAATTCAGCAGCCGGCACGTCGTACGGGAACAAACACTCCACAGCCGCGAACCCGTCGCGGGCTGCAGCAGAGAAACGGTCGAGGAACGGGAGATCCTGGTACAGGAATCCAAGGTTGGCAGCGAATCGAGGCATGCGGCGTAGTGTCACCGAGCCCGCGCAAAACTGCCCGAGGCCGGCGGCGGAGCCCGCTTTCGGCGCTCAACTCGCTCTGCTCACCTTCGGCTCGCGACGCTCAAACAGAACGCGCCTGGTCAGTTATGGAAGCGGGCTCCGCCGCCGGCCTCGGGCAGTTCTGCGCCCCCTCCACGAAGAACGGCCCCGAAGGGCCGTTCTGGAAAAGTGCGTCAGGCGTTGGCGTCAGCAGCAGCGACCGGTGCGGGCGCTGTAGCGAGCCTCCTGGCGCTCGAGGAAGAAGGCCTCGTAGCTCAGGGGCTCATCGTCAGGATGCGTGCGCGCCATGTGCGCCAGGTAGGCACCATAGTCCGCGCCAATCAGCTGCTGACGCACGCCACGGGCCATGTAGCGGCCCGCCTGCAGCATGTCCGACGCAGCGGACAACGCCGCCTGCGCGGCGTCCGCAGCCACCTGCTTAAGCATGGCCGCCCGCCACCGCGCCCTCAGGCATGCGCTCGAACGGCGTCTCCTGCACCGTGGGCTTGCGCTCGGCACGCGCCTTCAGCACCGCCTTCACGCTGTACACCAGCACGCTGATCACGACGAACATGAAAAGGCCGCACAGCGCAGCATCCAGCCGGTCATTGAAGATCACCCGCTCCATCGCCTCCAGGCTCTTGGCCGGCGCCAGGACCTTGCCCGCCGCCAGGGAGTCAGCGTACTTCGAGGCATGCGCCAGGAAGCCCACCTTCGGATCGGCACTGAAGATCTTCTGCCAGCCCGCCGTCATCGTGCACACCAGCAGCCAGGCCGCCGGCACGATCGTGGTCCACGCGTAACGGTCCTTCTTCATCTTGAACAGCACCACCGTGCCCAGCAGCAGCGCCACCGCCGCCAGCATCTGGTTGGCAATGCCGAACAGCGGCCACAAGGTGTTGATGCCGCCCAGCGGATCCACCACGCCCTGGTACAGGAAGTAGCCCCACGCCGACACGCACAGGCCCGTGGCGATCAGGTTGGCCGGCAGCGATTCGGTGCGCTTGAGCGCCGGCACGAAGGTGCCCAGCAGGTCCTGCAGCATGAAGCGGCCCGCGCGGGTGCCGGCGTCGACCGCGGTCAGGATGAAGAGCGCCTCGAACAGGATCGCGAAGTGGTACCAGAAGGCCATCATCGCCTTGCCACCCACGACCTGATGCAGGATGTGCGCCATGCCCACCGCCAGCGTCGGAGCGCCACCGGCGCGCGCCAGGATGGTGTTCTCGCCGACGTCCTTGGCGGTCTGCACCAGCATCTCCGGCGTGATCACGAAGCCCCAGGTGGAGAGCGTCGCCGCCACCGTCTCGGGCGTGCTGCCGACCAGCGCGGCCGGGCTGTTCATCGCGAAGTAGACGCCCGGCTCGATGCACGAGGCCGCCACCAGCGCCATCACCGCCACGAAGGATTCGGCCAGCATGCCGCCGTAGCCGATGAAGCGCGCGTTGACCTCGTTGTCCAGCATCTTGGGCGTGGTGCCCGAGCTGATGAGCGCGTGGAAGCCCGACACCGCGCCGCAGGCGATGGTGATGAACAGGAAGGGGAAGAGGTTGCCCGACCAGACCGGGCCGTTGCCGGCCGCGAACTGGGTGAAGGACGGCATCTGCATCGGCGGGGCGACGACCACGATGCCGATCGCCAGCGCGATGATCGTGCCGATCTTCAGGAAGGTGGAGAGGTAGTCGCGCGGCGCCAGCAGCAGCCACACCGGGATGCAGGCGGCGACGAAGCCGTAGCCGATCAGCATCCAGGTCAGCACCTTGCCGTCGTAGGTGAACATCGGCGCCCAGGTCGGGCTCTCATGCACCCACTGGCCGGCGACGATCGCCAGCATCAGCAGCACGAAGCCGATGACGGAAACCTCGCCGATGCGGCCCGGACGGATGAAGCGCAGGTACACGCCCATGAACAGCGCGACCGGGATCGTCGCCGCGACGGTGAAGGTGCCCCAGGGCGAGTGCGCCAGCGCCTTCACCACGATCAGCGCCAGCACCGCCAGGATGATGATCATGATCATGAAGGCGCCGAACAGCGCGATGACGCCGGGCACCGTGCCCATCTCCTGCTTGACGAGGTCGCCCAGCGAGCGGCCGTCGCGGCGCGTGGAGATGAACAGCACGATGAAGTCCTGCACCGCGCCGGCGAAGATCACGCCGGCCAGGATCCACAGCAGGCCCGGCAGGTAACCCATCTGCGCCGCGAGCACGGGGCCGACCAGCGGGCCCGCGCCGGCGATGGCGGCGAAGTGGTGGCCGTACAGGACGTACTTGTGGGTCGGGACGAAGTCCAGCCCGTCGTTGTACTTCCAGGCGGGCGTCTGGCGGGTCGGGTCCAGGCCCAGGACCTTGGTCGCCAGGAAGAGGCTGTAGTAGCGGTAGCCGATGAGGTACACGCAGATCGCGGCGACGACGACCCACAGGGCGCTCACCGCTTCTCCGTTGGCGAGCGCCACGGTGGCCAGGGCGAACGCCCCGAGGATGGCCACGCCCGCCCAGGCGAGGTGGCGACTCAAGTTCGACATCGATGTCTCCTTATTGGGCGCGCACCGACGGACGAGTGGGACCTGGCACGCGAGCTCTGTTTGCCGCGGCAGTTTCCATGCCCGTGCGCTTCCCCACATCCGTCGAGCGGACTAGTCCACCGGCGTAGGAGCGCTTAAGTGGAAACCCTCGGCGGCGCGGCCATCGCCCCTCGGGGCGAGGCCCGCGCAGCCCGTCAGACCTCGTCGCGATGCGGGCCGCGGGCGTGCTCGACCGCGTAGCGGATCAGCTCGGCCTGGCCCTCGAGCTCGAGCTTGCGCTTGATGTTCTGGCGGTGCGTCTCGACGGTCCTCACGGAGAGGTCGAGCGCCTTGGCGATCTGCTTGCTCGATTCGCCGCGGCCGAGCGCGGAGAGGATTTCGCTCTCGCGCGGCGAGAGGATGGGCCGCGGCTGCTGGCTGCGGAACATCCGCTTGGACACGCCCGGGCTGAGGAAGGTGCCGCCCGCCGCCACGGCGTCGATGGCGGCGACGATCTCGCCGGCCGGCGCGTCCTTGAGCACGTAGCCGCGGGCCCCGGCCTGCAGCGCGCGCTGCACGTACTCGGGGTTGTCGTACATGCTGTACATCAGCACGCGCAGCTCGGGCGCGCGCTCCAGCATGGTCTGCGCCAGCTGGATGCCGTTGTGCCCCTTCAGGCCGACGTCCAGCAGCACGACCTCGGGCTGCGTGGCGATGAGCATCATCATGGCCTCCTCCGCGTTGCCGGCCTCGCCGACGACGAGGTAGCGCGGCTCGCCCTGCAGCCGCGAGCGCACGCCCTCGCGCACCAGCGGATGGTCGTCGACCAGCAGGAGGCGCACGGGCGTGGCCGTGCCGGGGGCGGAGAGGCGCTCGGGGCTCATGGGGCGGGATTGTCGCGCGCCAGACGCCGGATCGCCGCGGCGCTCACCAGCGCCTCGATCTGGGTGCCGTGTCCCGGGCTGGTCTGCAGGTCCAGCGCGCCGCCGACCGAGGCCATGCGCTCGCGCATGTTGCGCAGGCCGATGCCCAGCCGGGGATCGGCGCGCTCGGCCGCCTCGGGGTCGAAGCCGTCCCCGTCGTCGAGCACCCGCAGCAGGACGCCGCCGGGCTCGCCGCGCGGATCCTCGGGCGCGAACTCGAGCGCCATCTCGACCCGCGCCGCGCCCGCATGCTTGGCCACGTTCGTCAGCGCCTCCTGCGCGACCCGGAACAGCACCGTGTTGAGCAGCTCCGGCAATTCGCGCGGCTCGCCGGACACGCGCATCGAGACCGGCACCGCGCCGCCCTCGTCGAATTCGCGCGCCAGGTGTTCGAGCGCGGCCGGCAGGCCGAGCGTGTCCAGCAGCGCCGGCCGCAGCCGGTGCGAGAGGCCGCGGACCTCGGTCAGGCTGGCATTCAGGCGCTCCAGCGCGCGGGGCAGCAGCGCGGTCGAGCCGGCCTGCTGCGCCGATTCGATCAGCAGCTTGGTCGACACCAGCGTCTGGCTGACGCCGTCGTGCAGCTCGCGCGAGAGGTGGGCGCGCTCTTCCTCCTGCGAGCGCACGACCTCGTGCGCCAGCGCGCGCAGCTTGGCCTCGGACTGGCGGTGCTCGCTGAGGTTGAGCGCCAGCGCGCAGGCGCTGATCAGCGCCACGCCGAAGAGCGCGATCGCCGCGATGCCCCACATCGTGCGGGCGATGTTGGCCTGCGCCTCCCGGTCGAGCTGCTCCAGCGTGGCGCGGATGCCGTCCAGGTAGAGCCCCGTGCCCAGCATCCAGTTCCAGCGCTCCATCGCCACGACGTAGCCGAGCTTGGGCGCACGCTCGCCGCTGGACGGCTTGCGCCATTCGTAGTCGACATAACCGCCGCCGGCCTTGGCCTGCGCGACCAGTTGCTGGATGGTCGGCCGCCCTTGCGCGTCGCGCAGGCCCCAGAGGTTGCGCCCGACCAGTTCCGGCTGCCGCGAATGCATCAGCACCCGGCCCTGCAGGTCATAGACGAAGAAGTAGCCGTCCTCGCCGTAATCCAGCGCGGACAGCAGCCGCAGCGCCTCGCGCTTGTCGCGCTCGACGTCAGCGTCGCTGGTCCGGGCGGCCAGCGCGGGCGAGCGCTCGTACAGCGGCTGCAGCGTGCTGACGGCCAGCTCGACGTAATGGCGCAGCTCGTCGCGGCGGGCGTCCATGTAGGCGCGCTGCACGGCGGCGTGCTCGCGCTGGAGCAGTTCGCGCTCCTGCTGGCGCACCGCCACCGCGATCAGCAGCAGCGAGGCGACCAGCGGCAGCAACGCCAGCAGCAGGATCTTCAGGCGGAGTCTCATCGGGTCCTCTTCGGGCCCGCACTGTAGCCGCACGGCGCGCCCGTGGCGGACGCTACAGTTGCGGGTTTCGCGCCCGCGCCTTCCCAACCCGCAGCAGCCATGGCCACCAAGTCCCCGTCCTCGTCGAACAACCGCCTGATCCAGTGGCTGGCCATCGCCCTGCTGGTGATCGTGGCCGATCAGTTCACCAAGGTGCTGATCCTGCACAGCTTCCAGTACGGGGACAGCCACTACGTCCTGCCCTTCTTCAACCTGGTGCGGGTCCACAACACCGGCGCGGCCTTCAGCTTCCTGGCCGGCGCCTCGGGCTGGCAGCGCTGGTTCTTCGTCGGCCTGGGCGTGGCCGCCGCGGTCTTCATCATCTGGATGCTGCGCCGCCACGGCCACCAGACCCAGTTCGCCTGGGCCCTCAGCCTGATCCTGGGCGGCGCGGTGGGCAACATCGTCGACCGGCTGCTGCATGGCTACGTCGTCGACTTCATCCAGCTGCACTGGGCCGGCTGGTACTACCCGTCGTTCAACATCGCCGACAGCGCCATCACCATCGGCGCCGTCCTGCTGATCTGGGACGAGCTGCGCCGCGTCAAGCGCGGCTGATCCGCGCCCTGCCCCCTCCACCCCAGGGTTCCTCCGGAGAAACGAGGCTGGCGTTCCGGCGCCCGCCTGCGTAGCCTTGTCGACATCGAGGGCCGCGTCACGCATGCGCGGCTCGGAGGGACTCCACCGGGCGACATCGGCCCGCCATCCGGCGAGCGCCGCGGCAGTGCGCGCGCGACGCGACGGCGGGCGCTCTTCACGCACTGGCGCGGGGCCGCGCACGGCCGCGCGGGGGACGTGACGAAGTGGACATCGCGACCATGGACAGGACACGGCCGGCGGCGACAATCCGCTGCGACCAAACGTAACCAGAACAGGGCCTCGCCCCCATGCTCGACTTCTCCTGCCTGACCCACTATGACTGGCTCGATGTGCCCATGTGGGTCTACGACCAGGAGCGTCAGCGCAACCTGTGGGCCAACGCCGCGGCGCTGGCCTTCTGGCGGGCGGACAACGCCGAGGAGTTCCTCTCCCGCGACCTCAGCGACATGAGCCCCTCGGTGGCCGAGCGGCTGGCCGTGACCGCCGCCGACCACACCCAGGGCAAGCTCGTGCGCGAGCAGTGGACGCTCTACCCCAAGGGCCAGCCCACCACGGTGATGCTGGTCTCCCGCGGCATCCGCACGCCCGACAAGCGCCAGGTGATGCTGTTCGCCGCCGACTCGCTGGTGAGCGGCGTCGACAAGAGCCTGCTGCGCGGCGTCGAGGCGCTGCAGCACACCTCGGTGCGCATCGCCGTGTTCTCGCTGCGCGACGGCAGCGTGCTGATGCGCAACCCGGCCGCGGCGATGTGCTTCAACGGCCTGCGCAAGACCATCGGCGCGACCGACTTCAGCGCCATCTTCCCCGAGCCCGACCTGGCGCGCCGCATCATGGCGCAGGTGCGTGGCGGCCAGACCTTCGGCGCCGAACTCGAGATCAACACCGCCAACGGCCGGCGCTGGCATGCCGTCGACGCGCGACCGATGCGCGATCCCGTCAGCGGCGAGGTGGTGCTGCAGCTCAACGCCCGCGACATCGGCGACTTCAAGGCGACGCAGGCGCAGCTCGAGGCCGCGCGCGAAGCCGCCGAGGCCGCCAGCCAGGCCAAGAGCTCCTTCCTGGCCAACATGAGCCACGAGATCCGCACGCCCATGAATGGCGTGCTGGGCCTGACCGAGCTGGTGCTGCAGACCGAGCTCAACGAGCGCCAGCGCAAGTTCATCGAACTCGCGCACAGCTCGGCCAAGGGCCTGATGGTCATCATCAACGACCTGCTGGACATCGCGAAGATCGAGGCCGGCCGCGTGATCATCGACCAGGCCCCGTTCAGCCTGCACGACTGCCTGCGCGAGGCGCTGCATCCGCTGCTGCTGCAGGCGCACGAGAAGGGCCTGCAACTGCATGCGCGGGTGCAGCCCGGCGTGCCGCAGCACCTGCTGGGCGATGCGCTGCGGCTGCGCCAGATCCTGGTGAACCTGGTCGGCAATGCGCTCAAGTTCACCGAGCGCGGCGAGGTCCGCGTCGACATCCAGCGCATCGACGCCGACGAGCCGCTCCACGCCGGCCCGCTGCGGCTGCGCATCGCGGTGCATGACACCGGCATCGGCATGACGCGCGAGCAGATCGCGCAGATCTTCAGCCCGTTCACGCAGGCCGACGGCAGCATCACGCGCCGCTACGGCGGCACCGGCCTGGGCCTGACCATCGTCAAGCGCCTGGTCGAGCTGATGGGCGGCGAGGTGCAGGTGGAAAGCCAGCCCGGCGCCGGTTCCTGCTTCAGCTTCGAGGTCAAGGTCTCGCAGCCGCTGGTGCTGGACGAGGTGCTGCGCACCGAGACCGTGGACGTCGATGTCCACGAGACGACCGCCGGGGCGCTCGACGACGAGACCGCCACCGACTTCGGCGCGGACACCGTGCCGGCGGGGCTCGACGAGCTGCCGCCGCCGCGCCGCGTCGTCACCGACGCGGGCGGTCCGCAGGCGCTCGCGGACACGCGCCGGGCCACGCTGACACCGACGCGGACCGACGCGCGGGACGAGCGCAGCGCCAACGAGGCGCTGCTCGACGCGGAGACGGTGGCCGCCGACCTCGACGGCCCGATCACCGCGTCCGGTTCAAACCAGCAGCACGCCTGAGCCGGTGGTCGTGCGGGCCTCCAGCTCGCGATGGGCGCGCTGGACCTCGTCGAACGGATAACGCTGCTCGACCTCGATCCGCACCGCGCCGCGCTCGACCGCGGCGAACAGGTCGCCGGCGATCTCCTGCGTGGTCTCGAGCGAATCGAGGTGCACGAACAGCGAGGGCCGCGTGAGGTACAGCGCCTTGGCCGACAGCGCGCCCAGCGCCACCGGCGGGACCACGCCCGAGGCATTGCCGAAGCTCACCATCAGCCCGAACGGCCGCAGGCTGGCCAGCGAGCCTTCCCAGGTCGAGGCGCCGACCGAGTCGTAGACCACCTTCACGCCGCGGCCGCCGGTGATCTCCTTGACCCGCTCGGCGAAGTTCTCGGTCGCGTAGTTGATCGCGAACTCGGCGCCATGGTCGAGCGCCAGGCGGCACTTGGCGTCGCTGCCGGCGGTGGCGATCAGCCGCAGCCCCAGCGCCTTGGCCCATTGGCACGCGATCAGCCCGACGCCGCCCGCCGCCGCGTGGAAGAGCACGTGGTCGCCCGGCTGCAGCCCGCCCTGGGGCAGCGTGCGGCGCAGCAGGTACTGCACCGTCATGCCCTTGAGCATCATCGCGGCGCCCTGCTCGAAGCTCAGGAAGTCCGGCAGCTTCACGACGCAGCGGGCCGGCATCACGCGCGCGGTCGCGTAGGCGCCGATGGGCTGGCTCGCATACGCGGCGCGGTCGCCGGGGCGCAGGTGGGTGACGCCCTCGCCCACCGCCTCGACGATGCCGGCGCCTTCCATGCCCAGGCCGCTGGGCAGGGGCAGCGGATAGACGCCGCTGCGGTGGTAGATGTCGATGTAGTTCAGGCCGCAGGCCGCGTGGCGGATGCGGATCTCGCCCGGGCCGGGGTCGCCGACCTGGACCGGCTCGATCGTCAGGACCTCCGGTCCACCAGCTTGCGAGATGCGCACGGCTCTGTCGCTCATCGGGGTTCTCCTCATGGGGGGATGTCGCTCGCGCGTCGCCCGACGCGTCGATTGCGGCTATCGTGCCAGCCTCCCGACCGACGCGCATCGCCGCGATGAGCTTGACCCCACGCCTGGCCCTGATGCTGACCCTGCCCCCGCTGCTGTGGGCCGGCAACGCCGTGGTCGGGCGCTCGGTCGGCCCGCTGGTGCCGCCGCTGCTGCTCAACGCGATGCGCTGGACGCTGGCCTTCGCGCTGCTGCTGCTGATCGCCCGCCCGGCGCGCGCGCTGCTGCAAGACCTGGCCCCGCTGCGGGCCCGCTGGGGCTACTTCGCGCTGACCGGGCTGCTGGGCATGGGCTGCTACAACGCGCTGCAGTACCAGGCGCTGCACAGCTCCACCGCGCTCAACGTGACGCTGATCGCCGCCAGCCTGCCGGTGTGGATGCTGGCGGTGGGCGCGCTGCTCTATCGCGTCTGGCCGACGCGCCGCCAGCTCGCCGGGGCGCTGCTGTCGCTCGGCGGCGTCGCGCTGGTGATCTCGCGCGGGCACCTGGATCGCCTGGCGCAGGTGCAGTTCGTGCGGGGCGACCTGCTGATGCTGCTGGCCGTGCTGACCTGGGCCTTCTACAGCTGGCTGCTGGCGCGGCCGCCCGCCCACATGCAGGGCGAGCGCCGGCCCGACTGGGACTGGTCCGCGCTGCTGATGGCGCAGATGCTGTTCGGGCTGGTCTTCAGCTGGGCCTCGGCCGGCGCGGAGCAGGCCATCGGCGTGCCCCCGGTGCGCTGGGGCTGGCCGATGGCGGCGGCACTGGTCTACGTGGCGGTCGGGCCGTCGCTGATCGCCTACCGCTGCTGGGGGCTGGGCGTCGCGCAAGCGGGGCCGACGCTGGCCGCCTTCTTCGGCAACCTGACGCCGGTGTTCGCGGCGCTGATGTCGGCGGCGCTGCTGGGCGAATGGCCGGCCTGGTTCCACGGCGCGGCCTTCGCGCTGATCGCGGCGGGGATCGTGGTGTCCTCGGGCCGGCGCTGAAGTCGGAAGCCGCTCGCGGCGTCACGGCGCCAGCGGCACCCACACGCCGTTGAGGACCAGACCGCGCGGCGCCGTCCGGGCCGGTTCACGGGGCACCGCGCTCACGTCCCGCGCTTCGACGTCGACGACGTCCCGCTCCGCTCGCCCCATCAGGCGCGTCGACCTGCCGATCGCATCGCCGGCACCGACGCGCGCGCGGCGCTCGACGCGCTCCAAACGCACGATGCGTTCGACACGCTCGACGCGTTCGACGCATTCAATGCGCTCGACGATCTCGATCCGGTCGGGGGGCATGGGGACGATCCGACGCCGAAAGGCGGGGTGGTGACGACCGGGCCATTCTTCGGCGCCGACCACATCGGTTCCATCCCCTTCATGCGCCAAATTCGCGATCTACCCACCTCTCTAGGTGGGCGACTAGCAATGGCTTGCTAGTCCGCCACTCGATACGCGGCCCCCCGCTCCAGACGGGGCCGAATCACTCCCGCTTCAGAAGGTGCCCGGATAGGCACCGCCGTCCAGCAGGATGTTCTGCCCGGTCAGGTAGCCGGCGTGGGCCGAGCAGATCAGCGCGCAGATCGCGCCGAACTCCGCGGCGCTGCCGAAGCGCTGGGCCGGGATCGCGCCCATGCGCTTGGCGCGCACGTCGTCGATCGGCTGGCCGGACTTCTGCGCGCCGGCGGCCAGGGTCTTCTGCAGGCGTTCGGTATCGAAGGCGCCCGGCAGCAGGTTGTTGATCGTGACGTTGCGGCCGGCGATGCGCGGCTGGCGCGCGATGCCCGCGACGAAGCCGGTCAGGCCGGAGCGGGCGCCGTTGGACAGCCCCAGCACGTCGATCGGCGCCTTCACCGCGCCGGAGGTGATGTTGACGATGCGGCCGAAGCCGCGATCGGCCATCTGGTCGACCGTCGCCTTGATCAGCGCGATCGGCGTCAGCATGTTGGCGTCCAGCGCGGCGAGCCACTGTTCGCGGTCCCAGTCGCGGAAATCCCCGGGCGGCGGACCGCCGGCGTTGTTGACCAGGATGTCGACGCGCGGCGCCGCGGCCAGCGCGGCGGCGCGGCCGGCCTCGGTGGCGATGTCGCCCGCGACGGCCACGACCTGCACGGCCGGGTTGATCGCGCGCAGCCGCGCGGCCTGCGCCTGCAGGGCTTCCTCGCCGCGCGCGGTGATCACCACATTGACGCCCTCAGCGGCCAGCGCCTCGGCGCAGCCCGCGCCCAGGCCCTTCGAGGCCGCGCATATCAGGGCCCACTTGCCCGAAAGTCCCAAGTCCATGTCGATCTCCGTCGTCGTATCGATGCCGGCGCGATTGTGCCGAGAACTTCCTCTCCCCAAGAGGAGAGGGGAAGAGAGTCACCGACGCTGGCGCGCCAGCAGCCACACGCCGCCCAGCACCAGCACCGTGCCCGCGACGACCCAGCCGGTGAGCGGCTCGTCGAGGATGAGCACGCCCATCAAGATCGTGGACATGGGCCCCACCATGCCGGTCTGCGCGGCGACACCCGCCCCCAGGCGCTCGATGGCCATCATCACCATCAGCACCGGCGCGAAGGTGCAGGCCAGCGCGTTCAGCGCCGACAGCCACCACACCGCCGGCGCCAGTTCAGCCAGTCCCGAGACCGGCCGCGTCAGCAGGAACTGCGCGATGCAGAAGCCGCAGGCCACCGAGGTCGCCAGGCCGGTGAGCCGCATCGCACCGAGGCGCTGGACCCATTCCCCGCTGTAGACCAGATAGAGCGCATAGGACACCGCGCTGCCGAAGACCAACGCGCCGCCGAGCCACACGTTGGCGCCCGCGACCTGGAGCTCATGCCCGAACACCAGCAGCACGCCGGCGTAGCTCACGGCGAGCGCGCCGGCCTGGCGCAGCGTCACGCGGCGACCGAACATCGCCCACGACAGCAGCAGCACCAGGGTCGGGTTGAGGTAGAGGATGAGGCGCTCGAAGCTGGCGCTGACGTAGGCCAGGCCGGCGAAGTCCAGGAAGCTGGCCAGGTAGTAGCCGCTGAAGCCCAGGCCCAGCACCGCGAGCTTCTCTCGCCACGTCAGCGCGGGCTTGCCGCGGCCGGCCCACCAGGCCAGCGCGAGGAACAGCGGCAGCGCCAGCAGCATGCGCAGCATCAGCAGCGTGATCGCGTCGACGCCATGGCGGTAGGCGAGCTTCACGATGATGGCCTTGCCGGAGAAGCCGATCGCGCCGCCGACGGCCAGCATCAGGCCCGGCAGCGGCGCGCGCGCGCCGTGGGGATCGGGACGGGCGACCGGGACCGCCGGTGTGGGACTGCTCATGGCGGGCGATTCTAGGAATCGAGGCCGGCCCCGCTTTCGCGAAGGGGCAATGGATGATTGCCAGCCGTTCGTCTCTGTCCGCACCGCGCCCGTCGTCCTCGCCCTTCGCCCTCGCCGAGCCGCTGGTGCCACGCGCGCCGCGCTCGTGTCCCCTGCCCTGTCCCTTCCCGCGTGAATAGTTGTGCCGCCTGCCGCCGCCGTGCGGTGGCGCGCTCAAGGCCTGCCCCCGCACGCCGATGACCGGAAGCGCCTGCCGCCATCGAGCGGGACGCGCCGTGGGGATGGCAACGACAAGGGGCAGCGCGCCGACGGGCGCGACAAGGCCTCGGACCTGAGAGGGACCCTGCATGAGATACACCGAGAGCATCGCCGCCAGCGCGCAGGCGCTGCGCGCCGCCTTGCCGCTGATGTCGAGGCAGCGCGCGGCGCTGCACCCTGTCACCTACGCGGTCTGGTACGAGCACGTGACCGCGATGAACGGCGCGCTGAGCCGCGAACTGATGAACCTCACCCAGGACGGCGCGACGCTGGACGAGCCGCAGACCTGGGCGCTCTATCGCCGGCACATCGCCGAGCTGGACGAGCAGATGGCCGCGACGCTGGCGCGGGACGTCGGCGAGGTGCTGCGCGGCGTGTCCGACTGCACCGACCAGGCCGGCCAGCAGGTGCAGCACTACGCACGCGCGCTGCAGGGCTGGGAGCGCGCGCTGCGCGAGGCCGCGCCGGGCCAGCACGTGGCGGTGCTGGCGGCCGCGCTGCAGGGCACGCGGGACATGCGCCACGCGGTCGACAGCCTGGCGACTCGCCTGGAGGCCAGCCGCCAGGAGGTGGCCACGCTGCGCCAGGAGGTCCACCGCGCCCGCAGCGAGGCACTGCTGGATCCGCTCACCGGGCTGAGCAACCGCCGCGGCTTCGACCGCGCCCTGGCCGACTGCGTGCGTTGCCCCGAGGCCGGCACGCCGACCGCGCCCTGCCTGCTGCTCGGCGACGTGGACGACTTCGCCGCCCTGCGCGAGCGCCTCGGCCCGGCGCGCCTGGACGAGGCGCTGCGCCAGGTCGCCAACACGGTGCGCAGCATCGCGCAGAGCCACCACCTGGCCGCGCGCCTGGAAGACGACGGGTTCGCGCTGCTGATCCCGGGCGCCGGCCTGCACGAGGCCTACACCCTGGCCGAGCAGCTGCGGCACGGCGTCGGACAGCTGCAGGCGGACGCGGAGCGCCGGCTCAGCCTCTCGCTGGGCGTCACGCAGCTGGGCGGCGGCGAGACGGCGCGCGACTTCCTCGGCCGCGCCGACCAGGCGCTGCGCTCGTCCCGCGCGCAGGGCCGCAACCGGGTCACCGTGCTGGCCGCGGATGAGCGTTTCGCCGCATGAGGCCGCCTTCCCCGGTGCGTATCATCGGCCGTCACAAGGGTGGGACAGAGGGACGGACGTGGCCCTGATGAAGACTTCGTTGCGCAGCGCCGTGATCCTGGCGCTGCTGGTGGGCCTGGCCCTGCCGACCGGCGGCGTGCTGCTGTACGAGCAGCAGCTCAGCCGCCGCGTCGTGATGGAGGACCTGCAGCGCGACCTGTCGCGCGTGTCGGAGGTGCTGGCGCTGTCGCTGGCCGAGCCGATCTGGCAGGTCTCGCCCGACCTGGCCGAACCCATGGTCAAGGCGCAGGTGGAGGACCCGCGCTTCGTCTCGGTCGTCGTGACCGAGAACTCCGCCCAGCAGGCCTTCGTCGAGTTCCACCGCGGCTCGCCCGACGACGCGATGACGCTCAGCGAGACCCGCACGGTGATGCGCGACGGCCGCGAGATCGCCAAGCTCACCGTCGTCATGAGCGCCGAGCCGCTGATGGCGCGCAAGCGCGCCGACCTGTGGAACGCGCTGTGGCGCAGCCTGCTGACGCTGACGGTGTCGCTGGCGCTGATCCTGGTCGTCATGCAGCGCCGCGTGCTGCGCCCGATCGATCGCCTGTCCGGCGCGGCCGACGAACTGGCCTCCGGCCAGCTCGACAAGCCGCTGGAGCTCGGCGGCGAGGACGAGATCGCGCGCGTCGGCAAGGCGATGGAGCGCATGCGGCTGGCGCTGCTCAAGGCCTTCGACGACCTGCGCGGCCATGCCAGCACGCTCGAGGACCAGGTGGCGCAGCGCACCGCGCAGCTGACCGAGGCCAACGCCGAGCTGACGCAGGCGCTGGCCAACCTCAAGACCGCGCAGCGCGAGCTGGTGGAGTCGGAGAAGCTCGCTTCGCTGGGCCGCCTGGTGGCCGGCGTCGCGCATGAGCTGAACACGCCGCTGGGCAACGCGCTGACCGTCGTCTCCGCGCTGGAGGACCGCTGGAACAAGCTCGACCGCATGCTGGCCGACAACACGCCGATGCGCCGCAGCCAGCTCGAGGAACTCGTCAAGGACACGCGCCGCGGCCAGGACATCCTGCACCGCAACGTGCAGAAGGCCGCCGACCTGGTGCGCGACTTCAAGCAGGTCGCCATCGACCAGACCAGCGACACGCGCCGCGACTTCGAGCTGAGCCAGGTGGTCGAGGACGTGCTTGTCATGGTCGAGCCCAGCTTCAAGCACACGCCCTTGCGCATCGTCACCGAGCTGCGGGAGGACCTGCGCATGAACAGCTATCCCGGCGCGCTCGGCCAGGTGCTGACCAACCTGCTGATGAACGCGCTGGTGCATGCCTTCGAGGGCCGCGAGCGCGGCCAGGTGACCGTCGGCTGCCACCGGCTCGACGACGGCCAGGTGGAACTCAGCGTCAGCGACGACGGGCGCGGGATGGACGCCTCGGTCGTGCGGCGCATCTTCGATCCGTTCTTCACGACCAAGCTCGGCAAGGGCGGCTCGGGCCTGGGCATGCACATCGTCCACAACATCGTGACGAATGTGCTGGGCGGGCAGATCGAGGTGATCTCGCAGCCCGAGGAAGGCACGCGCATGGTGATGCGCCTGCCGGTCGACGCGCCGCTGCGCGCCACCGGCGAGGAACGGATCGCCTGATCCGTCTTCCGTTCGCGGACGTCGCGGACGTCGCCGACGCCGCCTACGTTTACTGCGAAGCGCCCGACGCGGCCGCCGAAGCCGCCTGGGTGGGCAGCGCGGCGGACGCCGCCGCGATCGCGGCCGAGGCCGCGTCGCTCGCCGCCTGATCGACGTGGCCGCCGGTCACATCGTGCTTCTCGCCCGTCAGGTCGATGTTGCCGCCGCTCTTCATCAGCACGAACAGGGCCACCGCGGCGAAGACGATGAATCCAAGGACGAGTTTCCACATGGCTGCGAGTTTCCTTCTTGAGGTTGCCGGTCACGACGGTCGACCGGGTTGGCGGCCATTGTGGAAAGCCAGCCTGACATCAGGCTGAGCGCCGCTTCGGCCGCGCCGATGCGCGCCATCGCAAAGGCGATCGCAAAGGCCATCGCAGGGGCGACCGGACCGGCGGCCGGCGCCATGAAAAAGGGCGGCCCGAAGGCCGCCCTGGTCCTCGAGGGAACGGGCGCCGCGCGCCGCGTCCCTCGTCCGTGCCGCGCGTTCAGTCGCGGGCGTAGATGTCCACGTCCTTGGTTTCGCGCACGAACAGCAGGCCGACCACCAGGGTGAGCGCGGCGATGCCGATCGGGTACCAGAGGCCGTGATAGATGTTGCCGTTCTGGGCCACCATCGCGAAGCTGATCGACGGCAGCAGGCCGCCGAACCAGCCGTTGCCGATGTGGTACGGCAGGCTCATCGAGGTGTAGCGGATCCGGGTCGGGAACAGCTCGACCAGCATCGCGGCGATCGGGCCGTAGACCATGGTCACGTACAGCACCAGCACGCTCAGGATCGCGACCACCAGCGGCGTGTTGATCTTGGCCGGATCGGCCTTGGACGGATAACCGGCCGCCTTCATCGCCTCGCCCAGTTCCTTCTTGAACGCGGCGATCTTCTTGGTGCTGTCCTCGTCGAACTTGTGCCCGCCCGCGGTCAGCGTGGCGCTGGGCGCCTCGATGACCTTGTCGCCCACCTTCACCTGGCCGGAGCCGGCGGCGCCGGGCACGGTCTCATAGTTCGCCGCGGCCTGCGCCAGCGCGCGCTTGGCGATGTCGCAGGGCGTGGTGAAGTCCACGTCGCGCGCCACCGGGCTGCCCTGGAAGGAGCACTGCGCCGGGTCGGTCGTCAGCGTGATCTGCGCGGTGGCCTGGGCCTTGGCCAGGTCCGGGTTGGCCGCGTTGGTCAGCGCCTTGAACAGCGGGAAGTAGGTCAGGATCGCCAGCAGCAGGCCGGCCATGATGATGGGCTTGCGGCCGATGCGGTCCGACAGCGTGCCGAACACGACGAAGAACGGCGTGCCGATCAGCAGCGCGACGGCCACCATGATGTTGGCCGCGGCCGGGTCGACCTTGACCACGCTCTGCAGGAAGAACAGCGCGTAGAACTGGCCCGTGTACCAGACCACGCCCTGGCCGGCGACCAGGCCGAACAGCGCCAGCAGCACGATCTTCAGGTTCTTCCACTGGCCGAAGGACTCGGACAGCGGCGCCTTGGAGGTCTTGCCCTCGGACTTCATCTTCTGGAAGGCGGGCGACTCGTTCATCGACAGCCGGATCCACACGCTGATGGCCAGCAGCAGGATGGAGACGATGAACGGGATGCGCCAGCCCCAGGCCGCGAAGGTCGCCTCGCCGAGCGCCGTGCGGGTGCCCAGGATGACGATCAGCGACAGGAACAGGCCCAGCGTCGCCGTGGTCTGGATCCACGAGGTGTACGCGCCGCGCTTGCCGTGCGGGGCGTGCTCGGCGACGTAGGTCGCGGCACCGCCGTACTCGCCGCCCAGCGCCAGGCCTTGCAGCAGGCGCAGGCCGACCAGGATCACCGCGGCGGCGGGACCGATGGTTTCATAGGTGGGCAGCACGCCGACGATGAAGGTCGACAGGCCCATGATCAGGATGGTCACCAGGAAGGTGTACTTGCGGCCGATCATGTCGCCCAGGCGGCCGAACACCAGCGCGCCGAACGGACGCACGATGAAGCCGGCGGCGAAGGCCATCAGCGAGGCGATGAACTGGGCCGTGGGATCCAGGCCGGTGAAGAACTGCTTGCCGATGATCGCGGCGAGCGAGCCGTACAGGTAGAAGTCGTACCACTCGAACACCGTACCCAGCGACGAGGCGAAGATGACCTTCTTCTCCTCCGCTGTCATCGGCGCATTGGTGGTCACTGCGCTTGCAGTTGCCATGGGGTTGTCTCCTCGATTCCCAGAACCATCGACCGATGGCCCTTGGGGCGGGACTATCCGAGCGCGCTCTGACCCGTTTCTGACGGCATCCTTGCCTCAGGCTGACAAACTCCGGCGTAACCCGGGGTCGCGATTTCTCGATGCGGAATTTCGAAGCCTGTGCGCCGCATCAAAGGGTATGTCCCTACCCATGTTTGCTAGCTCGAATCAGCTGCGCCGGACCCCCACCGGCAGCGTCGCCGCGGCTGTCCAGGCGGGGCCGTCGAACCAGGCGTCGTCGTCGAGGTACGCGGTCACCATGTCCATCGCGTCCAGGCCCCAGAACAGCTTGTCGGCCACGGCCATCGTCGGCACGCCGAAGACGCCGCGCGCCAGGGCGGCGTCGGTGGCCTCGCGCAGCGCGGCCTTGACCTCGTCGGACGCCGGATCGCGCTGGGGCGCGAGTTCCGCCGCCAGCGCCGCCAGGCGCGCCGGGTCGGCCGCGTCCTGGCCGCCGCGCCAGACGTGGCGCAGCACCTGCTCGACAGCGCAGCGGCCTGGCGTCTGTCCGGCCGGCGCGGTGGCCCAGAGCAGCCGCAGCAGCGGCAGCGGGTTGAACGGATGCGCCGCCGGCAGATCGAGCGGCACGCCGAGCCGGTGGCCCAGCCACAGCACCTGGCGGTAGGTCCAGTCGCGCTTGCCGGGGATCTCGGCCGGGCCCTTGTGATCGAGCGACTTGAGCATCGCGCCGAACACGATCGGCAGGTAGCGCACCGCCACGCTGCGCCCGGCCAGCGCCTCGGGCAGGCGCTCGAAGGCCAGCGCGGCATACGGGGAGATCGGGTCGAAGTAGAAGTCGATCGTGTGCACGGTCAGGTCTCCTTCTGGCGCCGATGCCGGCCGCCGTCGTGGGGGTCGAGGGCCCGTCGCTGGCGGCGTGGGCGCGGATCGGGGTGCGCGCGGCCGCGGCCGCGCGCGGAATCAGCCGCGCGGCGGCTCGGTCGCGAGCGCGCCGTGCGCGGCCAGCAGCGCGCGGCGCTGCGGCAACAGGTTGAGCAGCCGGATCCGGTCCGCGTCGTCGGACTTGCTCCAGCCGGCGATCTCCGGGATCGTGCGCGCGCAGCCGCGGCACAGCGCGGTGGGCTCATGCATCTTGCAGATGTTGATGCAGGGCGAGGCGACCCGCCCTTCCGGCGTGCGCCGCGCGTTCTCTGCGGTGACCGGGGCGTCGACGCCCGCTGGCAGCGCGGTCGGGGCGGTCATTGCGTCACCTCGATCACCGGCGCGCCGGTCAGCGCCACGAGCTGCGGCGGCGACATCAGGAACACGCCATTCGGATGCCCGGCCGCGGCCCAGATGGCATCGAAGCGGAACAGTTCCTGGTCGATGAAGAGCAGCGGCGGCGCGGGGTCGCCGTCGGCGGCGTAGCTCGGCTGGAAGCCCAGCGGCGACACGCCGCCGATCGAGAAGCCGGTGCGCGCCTTCACGTAGTCGGCATCGGCACGGCCGAGCTTGCCGGTGTGGGCCTCGAGCTTGCGCTCGTCGACGCGCTTGTCGCCCGAAGCGATCACCAGCACGGCCGCGTCGTCGGCCTTGCGCCGGAACACGACGCTCTTGGCGATCTGGCCCAGCGCCACGCCCAGCGCGTCGGCCGCTTCCTGCGAGCTGCGGGCCGAGACCTCGAGCCAGCGCGGCTCGTGCTCATGGGACAGCGCGCGCAAGGCGGCGCGCACGCGCTGGAAGCCGTCGGGGCGGGCGGCATCGGCGGCGGGGGCGGTCGAAGGGAATGTCGTGTCGCTCATGGCGCGCATTGTGCCGAAGCGTCAGCGACCCGATGCGGGCCGGGGTCGCCGTGTCACCTCGGCGTCAGGCGCGGCTAGGGGGAGCGCTCTCCTGCGGCGGGCGGGCTTGCGCTATGGTCCGCGCTCATGACCGATGCGAAGCATGAATCGAAGGCCGGCCCCGCCGGGACCGCGTCCGACGCGATCCACGACGACCCGGGCGCCGCGCCGACTGGCGTGAAGAGCCCGTTCGAGCCGGAGTTCACCGAGGCGCTGTGCGAGATCTTCGAGCGGCTGATCACCTTCAACCAGGTGCTGGGGCTGAAGGTCGACGAGCTGCAGCATGAGATCGTGCGGGCCCACATCCGGATGCGGCCGGATCTGGTGGGCCACTACGCCCACAACCGGCTCCACGGCGGCGTGATCAGCGCGACGCTGGACGCGATGGGCGGTCTGGCGGTGATGGCCGCCACCGGCGCGCGCCACCTCGACGAGGCGCCGCAGCAGCGGCTGCAGCGCTTCGCCAAGCTCGGCACGATCGACCTGCGCGTGGACTACCTGCGCCCGGCCATCGGCGCCGTCTTCCGCTGCGAGGCCGAGGTCATGCGGCTGGGCAGCCGCGTCGCCAACACGCGCATGGCCTTCACCGATGAACAGGGGCGGCTGCTGGCCACCGGAGCGGCGGCGTACATCGTGTCGTGAACACCGATTCGAGGACTGCCGTGGCAGTCCTCGGATCAATCCGCCGCGACCTCTTCCTTGACCGCCTTGATCCGATACGCGCAGCGCCGCGCGCCGGCGAGCAGGTGCTCGGTGCGCTCGACCGCGAGCGCCGGTCCCAGGCAGCGCTGGAACAGCGCCAGTTCCGAGCGGCAGAAGCCCTGGCAGCTCCGCGCCGCGGCGCAGATGGGGCAGTGGTCCTCCACCAGCAGCCAGTCGCGGCCCGCGCGCTCGGCGCGCGCCATGTAGCCCTCCTCCGCACGCAGCCGGGCGAGCTCCCGGACCTTGTCGCCGGTCGTGCGGCAGCGCGCGAGCGCGGCGCGATAGCGTTGCTCGCTGTCGCGCTCGCGGGCGGAGATCAGCTGGTCCAGCCCCGCGTCGCCGAACACCGCACGCGCCTGCTGGATCAGTTGCAGCGTCAGGTCGGCATGTCGATCAGGAAAGCGGCCGTGCCCGGCCTCCGTCAGGGCCCAGAGCTTGCGCGGCCGCCCCGGGCGCGGCGCGGTGCCCGGCTCGTCGGTGCCGCTGCCCTCAACGCCGCGAAGGGTCCCGGCCATGCCCTCGCCCTCCTCCACGCCCTCGCCGAACAGCCGCATGTCGCGGCGCTCGTCGCGCGCATCGACCAGCCCCTGCTCCTGGAGCCGCGCAAGCAGCTTGTGCGCGCCCATCGGCGTGATCGCCAGCGCCGCCGCCAGCGCGGCCGCCGGCTGCGGGCCGCGGCTCTTGAGCTCGAACAGCAGCCGGTCCTCGTTGCCCTGGCTCATGAATGGCGCCTCGCGAAGCGGATGAAACCGATCGCCGCCAGCAGGCAGGTCGCACCGCCCAGCAGCATGATCCAGCGCGCCGAGAGCATCCCGAGCGCGCCGCCGATCAGCGCGATCAGCGTGTTGGACAGGCAGAACACCGTCGTCAGCAGCCCCATCACGCGGCCCTGGCCATGCGCGGCGAAGCGCTCCGACATCCACGCCGGCATCAGCGCGTTGTAGAACGACAGCGGCACGCCCAGCAGCGGGATCAGCGCCAGCCCCAGCCAAGACGGCGCCAGGCTCAGCGCCAGCAGCCCGATCGCCGCCACCACCGCGAAGCGCGCCGCGCGATGCAGCGGCGTCGGCCCCGAGCCGATGCGGGCCGCGAAGAGGCTGGCTGCGGTCATCGCGGCGCACTGCACCGCCGTGACCAGCGCGATCCCGCGGCTGCCCAGCCCGGCCTGCTGCAGCATCCACAACGGCGCGAACTCGTACAGCGCATTGACCCCCAGCGTGTAGGCCAGCTGCAGCAGCGCGAGATGCCGCAGCACCGGGTCCTGCACCACCAGCCCCAGCGACTGCTGGCGCCGCATCGCCGCCAGCAGGCCGCCCTGCGGCCGCGCCGCCGGCCGGTCGTCCGGCAGCCCGACGCCCAGCAGCACCAGGCAGGGCACCAGCACGACCGCGGCGACGATGAAGGGCACCGCCTCGCCCCAGGGCAGCGTCAGGCCACCCAGCAGCGGCCCGACCAGCCAGCCGATGTAGAGGCTCGCGTTGAGCCAGGCGAAGCTGCGGGTGCGCTCCAGCTGCGGATGCCAGTCGGCCAGCAGCGCCCGCACCACCGCCACATTGCCCTCGGTCAGCCCGGTCGCGAAGCGCGACAGCACGAACAGCGGATAGTCCCGCGAGGCCAGCGCGAAGGCGCTCAACCCGTAGCCGACCAGCGTCGCGGTGATGGTGATGCCGAGCACGCGGCGGCGCCCGTAGCGGTCGGACATCGGCCCCACGAACAGGCTGCCCACCAGGATGCCGGCGGGATTCACGGCCAGCGCCAGGCCCATCAGCAGCTCGGGCCGCAGGCCGAGGAAATGGGTGAAGTCATCCACCGGTCCGCCGACGAAGATCGGCGCCAGGATCGGATACGGCAGCGCGACGCCGGCGGTGCTCATCAGCGCGAGCGCGCAGACGGCCCAGAGCAGCAGGTGCGGATGGCGCAGCGGCGCCGGCGAGGCGGAAGGGGACGCGGACGAGGACAGCACGGCGCTCATTGTGCGGCCCCTTCCCGGCGCAGGCACAAGGCATAGCCGGGCCAGCCGCGATGGCGCCACTCCTCGCGGGCGGCGTCGGCGACCTTGATGCGGTGATCGTTCATGGTCTCGTGCAGCGCGGGCAGCTCGCGCGTCCAGTCGTCCTCGGACGCGCTGCCCGCATGCACCAGCGCCCAGGCCGGCGCCGGCCGCTGGTCCGACAGGTAGGTGCCCAGCCAGGCGCGCCAGACGCTGCGCAGGACCTGGCCTTCGTCGACGACCAGACCGCGCGAGGCCGCCGCCGCCAGCAGCACCCGCAGCGCATGGGTGCCGGTCACCAGGTGCAAGGCGGCGAACTGGTGCCGCGCCAGGTAGACCGCCAGCGAGGCCTCGGCCAGGTCGTCCAGCGTCAGGCGCGGACGCTCGACGTAGGCGGCGAAGCCGGGCAGCGCCGCCGCGTGCTGCATGCGGGTCGTGATCAGGCTGCCCGGCATCGCCGGCATGGCCATCGCCGGATCGGCGCGCACCGCGTCGATCACGTCGCGCAGGCGCGCGCTGCCCTGGCCCGAGGGCACCGGCGCGCCGAGCGGCGACGTCAATCCCACCGTCGTCCGCAGCGCCGCGTCCAGTTCCTTCGCATGCCCCGACTGCAGCGCGTAGGCCAGCCGGATCGCGACATGGAAGGCCTGCGCCTCGGGCGCGTCCAGCACGCGCAGCAAGGCCTCCTCCACCGTCGGGACGGGCGTGTCGTCCGCCACGGCGGGGCGCGACAGCGGCGCCCAGTGGTCGATCTGCCGCTGCAACGCCGCGCGCGGCGCGCCGAGCCGCGCCAGCGCGCCCAGCGCCATCGGCAGGTGGTTGAACAGCGGCATCGCCTCGGTGCCGTACATCGGGCCGAAACGGACCGACTGGTCCAGCGCCTCGTGCAGGCCCGCCGGCCAGGGCGGCCCCTTGAGCTCGAGCTCGTTGTCGTCCGGATCGAACAGGTACAGCGACGGGCCGTCGCCCTCGGCACCGTAGCGCGAGCCGTAGGCATCGACGCGCACGCCGCGTTCGGTCAGCCAGCGGCGCAGCGCGGGCTCGTCCAGCGACTCGACCCGCAGGCAGAAGTGGTCGACGTTGCGCCCCTCCGCGCCCGGCCCCGCGCCGCCGGCGCTGCCGAGCTTGCCGTCCAGCGGCACGAGGTCGATCAGCTGCGCGCCGGCGCGCAGCTGCACCAGGCCGATCGCGTCCTGGCGGCGCTCGACCGTGCAGCCAAGCAGGTCCACGTAGAAGTGCAGCGAGGCGGACAGGTCCCGCACCCGCAGGACGAGGTGGTCGAGGCCCTGGATCTTGATCATGGCGAGCTCCTTGTGCTTGCTGTCGTTGCGTCATGATCGCGCCGCTCATCGATTTAATAAACAGTTTGTTTATTAACACTCTTCCCCGCAGGGAGACCCGACAATCGCGCCCATGGCTTTCCGACCCCTTCCCCTCCCCGATGACGTCCCCGGCCGGCTCTGGCTGCAGTCGATGCCGGGCCGCCGCGAGCCCTGGAGCGCCTTCCTCGACGAGGCGCGGCTGAACCGGCTCGACATGCTGGTCTGCCTCAATCCGCTGGAGGAGGTGGCCGAGTTGTCGCCGGCGTATCACAAGGCGGTCGCGCAGGGCCGGATGCCGTTCCGCTGGCTGCATGTGCCGATGCGCGACTTCGGCCTCGCCGCGGATGCCGCCGCCTTCCGGCAAGGGGTGGAGCAGGTCGCGCAGGGCCTGCGCATGGGCGACCGCGCGCTGCTGCATTGCGCCGCCGGCATGGGCCGCACCGGCACGATGGCGGCCTGCGTGCTCAAGCGCCTGGGCATGCCGGCGGCGGAAGCGCTCGCCGCGGTCAGCGCCGCTGGATCGAATCCCCAATCGGCGCTGCAGTCCGGCTGGATCCACCAGTTCTGACGCGCGCCGGAACCGGCGTCCCGATTCCCCTCATGTCGCCCTTGCCCTCGCCCTCGGCCTTCGCCCACCTCGACCCGCAGGTGCTGCACGCCGACGACGATCGTGTTGTCGTCGACAAGCCGTCGGGCCTGCTGTCGGTGCCGGGTCGCGGCGAGGACAAGCAGGATTGCGCCTGGGCCCGTGTCGCGGCGCGCTGGCCCGATGCGTTGATCGTCCATCGACTGGACCAGTCGACCTCCGGGCTGATCGTCTTCGCCCGCGGCGAGGCGATGCAGCGTGCGCTCAGCGAGGCCTTCGCGGCCCGGCTCGTCGACAAGCGCTACGAGGCCGTGGTGCACGGCCTGGTCGCGCGCGATGCGTTCGAGGTCGACCTGCCGCTGATCGTCGACTGGCCCAACCGGCCGCGCCAGATGGTCGATGCCGAGCGCGGCAAACCCAGCCTCACGCGGGTGCGGGTGCTGCATCGCGACCTCGCCGCGGGCACCACGCGCGTCGAGTTGGAGCCGGTCACCGGGCGCTCGCACCAGCTGCGCGTGCACCTGCTGGCCGCCGGCCACCCCATCCTCGGCGACGCGCTGTACGCGCCGCCCGAGGTCCTTGCCCGCGCGCCGCGCCTGTTGCTGCACGCGCGGGACCTGCGCTTGCCAGCGGTGCTCGACGCGCCGCCGCTGTCGCTGCATTCGCCCCCCGCGTTCTGAGCGCCCCTTGCGCCGTCCGACCCAGGAGTCCTCGTCATGTCCGTTTCCCAAAACGCCCCGAACGCCCTCACCGTGATCACCGGCAGCTCCCGCGGCCTGGGCGAGGCGCTGGCGCGCCAGTCGCTAGCGGCCGGTCACCTGGTGGTCGGCATCGCCCGCGGCCGCAGCGAGGCGCTGGAGCGCTTCGCCCACGAGCGCGGCCTGCCGCTGCAGCAATGGCAGGCCGACCTGTCCGCGCCGCTCACGATCGCGCAGCACCTGGCCGACTGGCTGCGCACGCAGCCGCGCGACTGGCGCTCGGCCACGCTGATCAACAACGCCGGTGTCGTCACGCCGCCGGGACCGATCGACGGGGAATCGCTGGAGGTGCTGTCCGCCGCGCTGCGCGTCGGCCTGGAAGCCACAGTGCTGCTGAGCGCCGCCTTCCTCGACGCCACGCGCGACTGGCCGGCGGCGCGCAAGGTGCTGAACATCTCTTCCGGCCTGGGTCGCCGCGCGATGGCCGGCAGCGCGCTGTACTGCGCGGCCAAGGCCGGCATGGACAACCTCAGCCGCGCGATGGCGCTGGACGAGGAACGCAAGGCCGCGCAGGGCGAGCGGGCGGCGCGTGTCGTGTCGCTGGCGCCGGGCATCATCGACACCGACATGCAGGCGCAGCTGCGCGGCGGCGATGCGTCGAAGTTCCCGGACCGCGACCGCTTCGCCGCGTTCAAGGCCGAGGGCCAGCTCGTCAGCGCCGAGGACACCGCGACGCGCGTGCTGCGTTTCCTGGCGCGCGACGACTTCGGCCAGCAGGTGCTCGCCGACGTGCGCGACGCCTGAGCGGTCGTTCAGCCGACCAGGTTGGCCAGCGTCAGCAGCGCCAGCAGCATCATCCACAGCACCACCGAGCGCCAGACCAGGCCGACGACACTCTGCAGGTGGCCCAGCTGCGGCGGCACGCCGCCGGTCGAGCCCTCGGCGCGGGTGGCGTCCATGTCGCCGCCGGACTCGAAGGTCTTGCTGCGATCGGGGGTCACGCCCGGCGCGGCGCTGCCGCCCAGCTGCACGCCGACGGCGCCGGCCGCGGAGGCCAGGATGATGCCCTCGTTGTCATGCGCCCAGAGCGCCGCGTCGCGACGCCAGGCGTTCACCGCCTCTTCGAAGTTGCCGACGATGGCGAAACCGGTCGCCGTCAGGCGCGCCGGGATGTGGTCGATCATGCCGAACAGCTTGCGCGACAGCGCCATCAGGCGCTCGTTGGTCGGCGCGTCCAGCGTGCGGCTCTTGAAGGCCCAGTAGCGGCCGGCGAATTCGGCCATCCGGTACAGCACCGCGCCGGCCGGCCCCAGGCCCAGCGTCGAGAACAGCACGAACCAGAAGAAGACGCCGAAGACATGCCGGTGCGCCGCCAGCAGCGAGTGCTCCAGCACATGCCGCAGCAGCTCGGTGCGCGGCAGCTCGCTGGCATCCAGGTGGCGCCACTCGGCCAGCAGGCGACGGGCCTCGAGCTCGTCACCGCGCTCGAGCGCGTCGCGGATGTCGGTGAAGTAGTGGCTGAACTGGCGGAAGCCCAGCGTCAGGTAGAGCACCAGCACGTCCAGTGCCAGCGACAGCAGCAGGCTGTAGGGGCGCACCAGCGCGTAGATCGCGCCGACCAGCAGCGCCGGGCCGACGACGGTGATCGTCCACACGACGGCCGCGTGATGCGACCGTCCCGCGTCGAAGTTGCGCCCGGTCCAGCGCACCCAGGCGATCATGCCCTGGTGGACCGGGTTCCCGTGCGGCAGAGGCTTGAGCTGCTCGCACACCAGCGCCAGCAAGACCGCGAAGAAGTTCATGGCCCGGGATGATAGCGGGCGTCAGACCTGCAGGAAGCGGTAGAGATTGCGCAACATCGCCGCCGTCGCGCCCCAGATGAAGAACTCCTTCGGACTGGCCGCGGTGAGGGCGACGTCGGGGTCCGCGTTCGAGACCGCAAGACCTGGCCCCGTCCACGGCATGGAGAGGAACTGGCGTCGTCCCATCAGCGGGCCGTCCGTGCCAGGGACCTCGTACTCGAAGCTGTGGCGCTGGTGGTGGGCCGGGTCCATCAGGAAGGCCAGCGGCACCTCGAAGGCCTCGGCCACCTCGAACGCGTCCAGCCGCAGCGAGAAGTCCGGGCGCACCAGCGCGACCACCGGGGTCACCTCGTAGGCGGTCACCGTGCGGTAGACCGGCAACTGGCCGATCAGGTCGACGTGATGCTCGTCCAGGCCGATCTCCTCCTGCGCCTCGCGCAGCGCGGTGCGCTCGGGCGAGCCGTCCTCGGGCTCGGCGCGGCCGCCGGGGAAGCTCACCTGGCCGGCGTGGTCGCGCAGGTGCGCGGTGCGCTGCGTCAGCAGCACCTGCAGGCCGGACGCCCGCTGGACCAGCGGCACCAGCACCGCCGCCTGGGTCGTGGTGCGGCCGGGGAAGATGCCGCCGTCGCCGGGAATCTCCGGATCGATGTCGGGCGGGTGAAGGAAGCGCTGACGCAGCCAGGCGGGGGTCAGGCGCTCCGGCGGAACGGCCGGCAGGTGGGCATCGGTGCCGGCGACGGGAACGACGCGGGGATCCTTGATGGCGGGACGGCTGGGGGAAGGCGTCGACATGCGGCGGGATCGTCCGGTGAGCCGGACTTGTTCGTGGGCGCCCGGGGCGCGAAGCCCCGATTGGACGCCAGAAACGACAAAGCCGCTCCGGGCAGGGCCTTGGAGCGGCTTTGAGGGGGCGGGCGCCGAAGGATTATTCGGCTGCCTTGAAGGACAGCTTTTCCTTGATGCGCGCCGACTTGCCCGAACGCTCACGCAGGTAGTACAGCTTGGCGCGACGGACGTCGCCGCGGCGCTTCACCTCGATCGAGGCGATCAGGGGGCTGTACAGCTGGAAGGTACGCTCCACGCCTTCGCCGCTCGAGATCTTGCGGACGATGAAGTTGGAGTTCAGACCGCGGTTGCGGCGGGCGATGACCACGCCTTCGTAGGCCTGCACGCGCTTGCGGGTGCCTTCGACGACGTTCACGTTGACGATCACGGTGTCGCCGGGGGCGAACGCGGGGATGGTCTTGTTCAGGCGAGCAATTTCTTCTTGCTCGAGGGTCTGGATCAGATTCACGAGGATCTCCTGGTGATCGTGCCGGCGCGAATCAGGATGATTCCAGGACTGGCCGCCATCGAAAGACTTCTTCGGCGCCGCCCGCGTGGGGATTCAACCAACAGCACCCTGGACCCTGGTTTCCCTTTGGTCCTGTACTGCCCTTGCCCCATCAGCCCGGTAGAGGATCGGCAAAACCGGCGATTATAGACGTGGACGGGCGACCGTCAAACTTTGTGCGGCCTGACAGCCGTCCCACCGGCGAGCGAGGCGAGGAATTTCTCGTCCTTCTTGTCGAGCCGGCCGTCGCGGCGCGCGGCCTCGATCAGCTCCGGGCGACGCGCCAGCGTCAGCGCCAGCGACTGCTCGCGGCGCCAGCGCGCGATCTCGGCATGGTGGCCGGACAGCAGCACCGGCGGCACCGGCAACGGTCCTTCGGGCGTCTCCAGGACCTCGGGGCGGCTGAAATGCGGGCAGTCCAGCAGGCCGTCGGAGAAGCTGTCCTGCTGGTGCGAGGCGGCATCGTTGAGCACGCCGTCCTGCAAGCGGGCGATGGCGTCCAGCATCGCGATCGCCGGCAGTTCGCCGCCCGACAGCACGAAGTCACCCAGGCTGATCTCCATCGTCACGTGGCGGTCCAGCACGCGCTGATCGATGCCTTCGTAGCGGCCGCACAGCAGGATGGCGCCCTCGCCCACGGCCAACTCGCGCGCCAGCGCCTGGTCGAGCCGGCGGCCGGTCGGACTGAAATGGATCACGGCGGGCGCACCCGGATGGGCGGTGGCGCGGTCGGCCTTCACGGCCGCCAGCGCGCGCTCCAGCGGCGCGGCCAGCATCACCATGCCGGGACCGCCGCCGAACGGGCGGTCGTCGACGCGGCGGTAGTTGTCCTCGGCGTAATCGCGCATCTGCCACAGACGCACGTCGACCTGCCGGCTCTCATAGGCGCGACGCGTCACGCCGACCCGCAGGAAGGGGTCGAAGAGTTCGGGGAACAGGGTGAGAACGTCGAAGCGCATGGGCAGTCAGGCCCGCGGCTTCAGTAGTCGAGGTCCCAGTCGACCGGGATGACCCGCGCGGCCTTGTCGACGTCGCCGACATAGGCGTTCACGAACGGGATCAGGATCTCTTCATCGGGCTTGACCGGCGCGGTCTTGCCGGCGGGCAGGATGCGCAGCACGCAGTGGGGGCCGGTGTCGATCAGGTCGATCACCTCGCCCAGCGTCGTGCCGTCCTTGTTGACGACCGACATGCCGATCAGGTCGACCCAGTAGAACTCGCCGTCGTCCGTCTCGGGGAACACGCTGCGCGAGACGAAGATGCGGGCGCCCTTGAGCGCTTCGGCGCCGTTGCGGTCGGCCACGCCCTCCACCTGGGCGACGATGCCGTCCGCATGGTCGCGGACAGCCAGGATCTTGAGCACGGGCGGCACGACATGCGGCTTGCCCGGCAGGGCCTTCTCGCTCGGCTTCAGGAACCAGCGGCGAGAGGCGAAGAGCGCCTGGGCATCGGCGGAGTGGCTGAGGATCTTCAGCCAGCCCTTGATGCCCCAGGCGTCCAGCACGCGCCCGACTTCGATGGCGTCTTCCGGAAAGGCCGGGGAGGACTCGATCACGTCGTCAGGCGCCTGCTTCATCACTGCGATCCGAGGATCAGGCAGCAGCGGCGGCCGGAGCGGCAGCCTTCTTGGACACATCGACCAGGCGGGCGACGGCCGGCGACAGCTGGGCGCCCACGCCCACCCAGTACGACACGCGGTCTTGCGAGACGCGCAGGCCTTCGGCATTGCCGGAGGCGACCGGGTTGTAGAAGCCGACGCGCTCGATGAAGCGGCCGTCGCGGCGGTTGCGGCTGTCGGTCACGACGATGTTGTAGAACGGACGCTTCTTGGAGCCACCGCGGGAGAGTCGAATCACGACCATGATCTATCCTTCAGGTTTTGAGCGTTCCACCGCACCAGGGAGACACACAGGGGCAAGCAGACAATGAACCGACCGTTCCGTGCGGGGAGCGCGTGTGTCGCGCATCGAGTCCCCGGGACAGGTCGGCAGCTGGCACCGTAGATACGCCCCCGGTCCGTCCTTCGCCCCCTCAGCCCCGGATCAGGAAGCTTCGAAGCGTGACAGCCACACCCAGGGGCCAGCGCCAAAACCCGGCATTATAAACTCGCTCTTGACGCTTTGTCCTCCTCCCCCAATGACGACAACCACCAGCAGTTCCTCCCCGCTCCTGATCCGCCCCAGCCTGGAAGGCGACATCGCCGCGATCCAGCAGATCTACGAACACGCGGTGCTGCACGGCACCGGCACTTTCGAGACCGAGGTCCCCGATCGCGCCGAGATGGCCCGCCGCCGGACCGAGGTGCTCAGCCGCAGCCTGCCCTACCTGGTCGCGGAGCGTGAAGGACAGGTGCTCGGCTACGCGTATGCCAACTATTTCCGCCCGCGGCTGGCCTATCGCTATTTCGTCGAGGACTCGATCTACCTCGCGCCGCAGGCGCAGGGACAAGGCGTCGGCCGGCTGCTGCTGGCGGAGTTGATCGCGCGCTGCGAAGCCGCCGGCGCGCGGCAGATGATCGCCGTCATCGGCGATTCGCAGAACCTGGGCTCCATCGGCGTCCACCGCAGCCACGGCTTCGAGGACGTCGGGGTCATGAAGGCCGCCGGTTGGAAGTTCGGCAAGTGGCTGGACGTGGTGCTGATGCAGCGTCAGTTGGGCCAGGGCGACACCAGCTCGCCCACCGGCGCCGCCCCGGCGACCGCGCCGGCCACCCCGGATCCGACGCCCGCCGCATGAGCGCCCTCGCCCCGACCGACGGCGGCGGCGCGGACGCCAAGTCCAAGACCGTGGCCACCTGGCTGAGCTTCGCGCTTGGCAGCCTCGGGGCGCACCGCTTCTATCTCCACGGCTTCGGCGACCGGCTGGGCTGGTTGCACCCGCTGCCGACGCTGCTGGGGCTGTATGGCATCCACCGGATGGACACCCTGGGCCAGGACGACGTCGTGGCCTGGTTCCTGATTCCGCTGCTGGGGCTGATGCTGGCGCAGAGCATGCTGGCCGGCATCGTCTACGGCCTGATGCCGGACGAGCGCTGGGCCGAGCGCTTCAATCCGGGCCAACCGGTGCGCAAGACCGGCTGGTGGCCGATCCTGGGCGTCATCGCCTGCCTGATGGTGGGCGGCGCCTGCCTGATGGCGACGATCGCGTTCTCGGCGCAGCGCTATTTCGAATCCCAGGTCGAAGCCGCCCGCGAGATCAGCCAGTAGCCGCCCGCGAGCGCAGCCCGCCCCAGCCCGCTCAGAACAGCGTGAAGCTGATCCAGTAGAACAGCCCGCCGATGAAGGCCGACGCCGGGATCGTGAAGATCCAGGCCCAGACGATGTTGCCGGCCACGCCCCAGCGCACCGACGACGCGCGCTGCGTCGAGCCCACGCCGACGATGGCGCCGGTGATGGTGTGCGTCGTCGACACCGGGACGCCCAGCGCGGTGGCCAGGAAGAGCGTGATGGCTCCGCCGGTTTCCGCGCAGAAGCCGCCCACCGGCTTGAGCTTGGTGATCTTCTGCCCCATCGTGCGGACGATGCGCCAGCCGCCGAACATGGTCCCCAGGCCGATGGCCAGGTAGCAGACGACGATCACCCAGGTCGGCGGCGAGTGCTCGCCAGCACCCGCGTAGCCCGACGCGATCAGCAGCATCCAGATCAGGCCGATCGTCTTTTGCGCGTCGTTGCCGCCGTGACCCAGGCTGTACAGGCCGGCCGAGACCAGCTGCAGCCGTCTGAACCAGTTGTCCACGCGTAGCGGCGAGCTGCGGCGGAACAGCCAGGCCACCGCCACCATCAGCAAGGAGCCGAGCAGGAAGCCCAGCAGCGGCGACACGAAGATGAACAGCACCGTCTTGCCGATGCCGCTCATGATCAGCCCCTTGGTGCCCGCCTTCGCGATCGCCGCGCCCACCAGGCCGCCGATCAGCGCGTGCGAGGAGCTCGACGGGATGCCGTAGAACCAGGTGATCACGTTCCACGCGATCGCACCGATCAAGGCGCCGAAGATCACATGGTGATCGACGATGCCCGCGTCGATCGAGCCCTTGCCGATCGTCGCCGCCACCTTCAGCTCGAAGAACAGCACCGCGATCACGTTGAAGAAGGCCGCGAACAGCACGGCCTGCTGCGGCTTGAGCACGCCGGTCGAGACGACCGTCGCGATCGAGTTGGCCGCATCGTGGAAGCCGTTCATGAAGTCGAAGGCGATGGCCAGCACCACCAGCATGGCCACGACCCAGAAGGCCACCTGCATCGTTCCCATAGCAGACGCTCCGCTATCGGATCAGGAGTTCTCGAGGACGATGCCCTCGATCAGGTTGGCCACGTCCTCGCAGCGGTCGGAGATCGACTCCAGCTGCTCGTAGATGGCCTTGAGCTTGATCAGCTCGCGCACGTCCTCCTGCTCGCGGAACAGCTTGGACATCGCGGCGCGCATCACGCGGTCGGCATCGGACTCGAGCTTGTCGATCTCCTCGCAGGCCTTGATGGCGGCCTCGGCGGTGTGCGGCTCGCTGAGCTTGGGCAGCAGCGTGACGGCATGCTTGACGCGCTCGCAGCACTTGGCCGAGAGCTCGCCCAGGCGCAGCACTTCGTCGGGGATGGAGCGCACGTCGTAGAGCTGCATGGTTTCGCTGGAGTCCTGCAGCAGGTCCAGGATGTCGTCCATCGCGTTGATCAGGCCGTGGATCTGCTCGCGGTCGATCGGCGTGATGAAGGTCCGGTGCAGCAGCCGGTTCACCTCGGCGGTGATGCGGTCGGCGTGGTGCTCGGCCTTGTCGACCTCGGCGGCGTACTTCTCGCGCAGCGTCAGGTCGTTGTAGTTCTGGATCATGAGCATGAAGGCGCGGGCGCCTTCCACGATCTGCGTGCCGTGCTCATTGAACAGTTCAAAAAAATTGCCCTCACGGGGCAGCAGCTTGCCGAAAAACATGGGGAGGCTCCGCGCGGTGCGATCCACGCCGGATCGTCACAAATGGTTCATTTCCGTGTCACGGAAAACCGGCAAGTGTAGCGGCCTGGGGCCCGAACGGGCCATGGGGCCGGCGCAACGGCTCGTCCTCGCGTTCGATCGCCTGGTCGGCGACGCCGGGTAGATGGCTCCGCAGATCGCCCAGTCCCGGCGCACTCAACGCCGGATCGAGCTCCAGCAAGGGCTTGAGGACGAAGGCGCGCTGATGCAGCCTCGGATGGGGCACGGTCAGGCGTTCGAGTGCGAGGGTCTCGTCGCCGTAGAGGAGCAGGTCGAGGTCGAGCGTGCGCGGCGCGTTGACATAGGGCCGCTCGCGCCCGTGGCGCTGTTCGATCGCCTGAAGCGCCTCGAGCAGGGCCAGCGGGGCCAGGCCGGTGCGCACGCGCGCGACCGCATTGAGATAGTCGGGCCCTTCGCAGCCGACCGGCGCGCTGCGCCAGGCGCCGGAGACGGCCTCGACGCTCAGGTCCTTCAGGTCGGCGAGGTCGGCCAGCGCCGCCTCCAGCGTGCGCCGCAGGTCGCCGAGGTTGGCGCCCAGGCCGACGTAGGCCGTGATCATTCGTCGGCGGAGGACGCCGGCGCGGCGCTCGACGCTTCGCCGGCACCCGCCGACTTCGGCTTGCGACGACGGCGGCGCTTCTTGGCCGGATGGGCCGCGCCGCCCTCCCCGTCCATCGCCTCGGGATCGATGGGCAAGGCCGCGGCCGATTCACCGGCCACCGGCACCGCCGGCACGTTGCCGGCCGCCACCGAACCGCGCGGCACCGAATGCACCCGTCCGCCGCCCGCCTTGGGCTTGCTGCGCGGACCGGTCTGGCGCTGCGTCTCGCGCGCCTGATCGAGCAGCGCGCGGCGGTCGTCCTCGCTGCCCAGCGCGAAGTCCTCCCACCAGTCGGCCAGCGCCGGATCGATCTCGCCCGCCTCGGCGCGCAGCGCCAGGAAGTCGAAGCCGGCGCGGTAGCGCGGCTGCTCGATCAGGCGGTGCGGCCCGCTGCCGGTGCGGCGCTCGAAGCGCGGCTGCATCATCCAGATCTCGCGCATGTCCGCGGCCAGCTTGCCGCGGCCGGAGATGTCGCCCACGCGCGCGTCGAAGACCAGGTCGATGGCCTGCTGCAGCGCGGGCACCGCCCCTTCGCCGCCGTCGATCAGGCGCTGCCAGCGCTGCTGGACCTCGCCCCACAGCATGCAGGCGAGCATGAAGCTCGGCGCCACCGAGCGGCCCTCGGCCACCCGCTTGTCGGTGTCCTCCAGTGCCAGCCGGACGAACTTGCCGTGCACGTTGTCGGGCAGCGCGCCGTCCTTGTCCAGCACCGCGTCCAGGATCGGGAACACGCCGCGCGCCAGGCCCTGCTTGCGCAGTTCCTCGATGCTGGCCAGCGCGTGGCCGGTCTGCAGCAGCTTGATCATCTCGTCGAACATCCGCGACAGCGGCACGTTCGCGAGCAGCGGCCCCATCGCCACGATCGGCGCGCGCGTCTTGGGCTCGATCGTGAACCCCAGCTTGGCGGCGAAGCGCACCGCGCGCAGGATGCGCACCGGGTCCTCGCGGTAGCGGGTCTCGGGGTCGCCGATCATGCGCAGCACCTTCTTGCGCGCATCGGCCAGGCCGCCGTGGTAGTCGACCACCAGCTCGCGCTGCGGGTCGTAGTACATCGCGTTGACGGTGAAGTCGCGGCGCGCGG
>Ga0209256_1000202_pt1 | contig 112605 bp, 96 predicted proteins | sample AraplaCol_mCL_r2_2_FD_184270 | JGI IMG/M metagenome (GOLD analysis project Ga0209256, IMG submission 184270) | Arabidopsis root microbial communities from North Carolina, USA - plate scrape MF_Col_mCL_r2 (SPAdes) (version 3) | ecosystem: Host-associated > Plants > Roots > Endosphere | place... | reverse complement strand
GCGCCCGCGCTGCTGCTCTCTCGATGATCCCGACCTCGACGGGTGCTGCCAAGGCCGTCGGCCTCGTTCTGCCGCACCTCAAGGGCAAGCTCGACGGCACCTCGATCCGCGTTCCGACCCCGAACGTCTCGGTCGTCGACTTCAAGTTCGTCGCCAAGAAGGCAACCTCTGTCGGCGAAATCAACGAAGCCATCAAGGCGGCCTCCAACGGCAAGCTGAAGGGCATCCTCGGCTACACCGACGAGCCGCTCGTCTCCCGCGACTTCAACCACGACAGCCACTCCTCGATCTTCGCAACCGATCAGACGAAGGTTATGGAAGGCAACTTCGTGCGCGTGCTGTCCTGGTACGACAACGAGTGGGGCTTCTCCAGCCGCATGTCCGACACGGCAGTCGCCTTCGCCAAGCTCATCTGAGCGTCAGGCATCAAGATCAGGAAGCGGCTCGATTTGTTACCGGCGAATAGGATGAGGTCTGCCAGAAGCCACTGACGCGCAGGTCAGCAATGGCTATTCCGCGCACGTTGGCGAACGAATCGAGCCTCACGACAGCAAATGCTCATGCCCAGATATATCAGCAATGATGATAGAAATACCCTGCTGCTGTTCTAGGCCCTAGAGGGCGATCGCGAATAATCGTGATCGCCGGGATCGATGGATCGGCACATATGGCCGCAACAGGACCGCCAAGATCACCGACATACTCGATATCTATAACCTGGCGGCCGTAATATTTCTCGTACAACCAGCACTCGTTATAGCGTTGGCACTCCTCCGCGACAGCAAAATCAAAACCTACTCGCTTTTTCTCGGCGGCGCCAAGTTGAGGCGTATTTTTCTGACCGGCAGCCAATCCCATTTTATGGGCTGCTGCCACGAGCAACACAGCAAAATCAACAGCATCCTGGCGCGTTAGAGCAGCGTGCGATCGGGTAAAGGAGTCGAGGTTGTCGAACTCAACGGCGTCGAAGCCGGATTTGGCGCAAGCGGCAATAGACCTGTTCAATCGATCGAAAATCGCCTTGCGACGGTCTTCCGAAGAGATGTTCAGGAGATATTCGTCTGGCCAGTTTGGGTCTGCCAATAGCTTGCCTTGACCGTCATGCACCAACAGTTCGAGGGGCCAGGCCTCGTCCGGTTGCGACTGAAAACCGTTGACGTAGCAGATGTTGAACGCGCCCGTTAGCGGCTTTTCCTTACTATCGCGAACGACAAGGTTTACATCTCGTGGCGGTGGATAAGCACCCCCGAGCTGGTAGTCGCCGTGGGCATTTCGAGGAAATTTCTTCACTCCCTCTGCTATTGCACCACGGTCGTTCGCAGCCGCTGCTGGAGCAGCTAACAGCAGCACAAGAAAGGCTGATCGCATTGCTGTTTGAAAGCAATTCATTGGGCTCGACTTGCCGTGAGTGAGGCTCTTTGCACCGGCTTCTTCGAATGCCGAAGCGTCCAAGGTACCATCAGAGTGGATATTTTTCTGCCAGGCAATGTCAACAGCCAAAACGTCCTACGGCTACCGGTGGCACAGTGACGACAATAGCTGACGCCATCATCTCGTAGCCTTTCAGGATATAGGCCCGCGTGGCAATTGGCTTACTTTCGAAGGTCAAAATAGTGGCGCACGGTCATTCCCAAGTCTTTCTCCTCAATTTCAAAAAAATAGGGCTTATCTCTTCGTGGCCGTGGCGCGAACTCGGTAAGTTCGCAACGACCATCATCTCGGATGATGCGCCGAACGATCGTTCCCTTGCTACGAGGCTGGGTTTCAGAGGAATGGCAATCGCCTCTCTTACGCATACATCGCGACATCTCGGAATGAGCAAACGAACCGGCGTCAATGCCGCCCGAGGTCGGTTGCCAGCCAGCGGGACGATCAAGAAATGCCTCATATCCAGGCTTGCCAGCTCCACTTTCGGGGCACGTGGGCCAGGAAAAGCCCGGCGTTTTCATCGCCGCGATCAGCCGATCCATCGGCGGATGGCATTCCGCGACATCATGCCAAGATGGGTTCGACGACGCCGCGCACAGTAGCACCTCGCAGCCCCATTGGCCGGAAATTGCCGCGCGGACGGGCAACGATGCGAGAAGAACACTAAATGCCAGGAAGATTGGCCTCATCTCATTGGTCCCCGCGTAGTTAGCGATCTGTGCGTCTCGGCAAGCGCCGGGCATCGGTAAATGGCGGCGAGATTTCGTAATGGCGCTCCCGCAAAAGATTGAAGTCGGCAATTGGTCTCCGCCCGAGCGTGCGATCCACTGCCCGCGAACGCCATTCGTCCATGTCGAGTACGTAGGTGCGCCACATCCCATATCGGGCGGCCCTCGCGTACCGCTCCATCGACCTGTAAACAGGATCGGGAGCCGGACCGTCCGCAACCCGTGCCCATCCGACCCTCAAGACCTCGATGGCCAGGTCCTTGGACCCGACGGCGCAACGGCCGGTGACGGACGAGCCTATGCTTTCAATGTGACATCTAACGAAATCATCGCGCGTGGCCCTATCAAGCCACGCTTTGGCAAGCGGGCCACAGGGCACCGGTTTCAATTGGCCGCCCGTTACTTTCTCTCGGCCAGGATCAAATGACCATTGCGGAAGCTCACACGCATCAATGCCGGCAAGTTGGACCGCCACACCATGCTGAGGAAACCAAAGCGTCCTCCCGTCCAAGGCAGATGCTCTGCCGACAATGCTCGCGGGGATTGGATATGGCTCCTGTCGGTGGGGATCGAATGGTGCGTTGACCGGATCGGCTGCTTGCGCAGCGGCCGCACCGATCATGCAGAATGCCAAGGCGAGAGAAGACGTTTTTCGGGCACCCGTCCTCATCGCCCTGTCCCTTCAGCTGCGGCCCTTCCGAGGGCGATAGAGGGATGCTGCACATCGGGGAACTGCCAAAGACCTGACTTCGTCGCCCTTGCCTGCTGCTCGGCAACGGCATAGGCAGGATTGCTGGGCAGACCGCTTTGTTCGAGGGACGCAAATCCATAGCCGCGACTGATGATCGCCGTGCCGAGGTCGACCTGCTGATCGCCAATGGTGGCCAAGCACACCACGTAAGAGATGGCAGGGGTTTTCGCGACAGGCGTGCAGACTGGTCTCGTGTCTTTGACAAATGCGGCGAGCAACGCCATCGAGGTATCGCCACAATCGAGCCGCTGCCCAGATGCGTTGGTAAAATATGTCCCGCGTAGGCAGGACTGCACGCCGTAAAGACGGTAGCGATTGGACCCGTCGATCCACGTATCGCCCGTGACCAGCGTGACGCCGGGATGCAAGGTGATGTTACCCGCAAGCGTGGAACACGCGCCCGGCGCGCTGAATGCGATGGCAAGGGCTGCGAGCCCGCGCCGCATCATGGCGCCGTCCGCGGGTCGGCCCACATGCCGAACCCCTGTCGTCCGATCTTTTCGGCTTGAGACAGGTCCGGCCGCATGACGGATCCGTCAGGACGCTTCGCCAGTCGCAACGCCCCGAGCGATAGAAGCTGTTCTTCAAAATTATCGACACTCTCAAGCGATTCCGGAAAATTGTAGTAGCCATAGCAGGTGACATCCTGGCTTGCCGCCCTCATCTCAGAAAGGAACGCCCGGCACAGAATGACTTGCGGCGTCTTCAGCAGGATTTGAAGTTGCTGCTGCCCGAACCCCTCACAACTGCCGGAGAAGTTCTCGTTCCTGCTGACCATCTCGCCCTTGCAGGGCTCAAGACCGAAAAGGTGCAGTGTCGTCTTGCCATCAAGGCGGATGTCGTTTGCCGATGCGGCGCGAAAACCCTCGGCGGACGCATATCCCTTTCGGTCGACGACTTTCTTGCTGCCATCATAATACTCGACGACCAGTACGGTCTTTCCGGTTGCGGCCAGCGATTTGACGTAAGCCTGCTCGACCGGCCCGGCCGCCCACGCCTGGGATGCACATGCTGCCTCACCTGCAAGCAGACCAACTATAACGGTTGCGACAGTTTGAACTGAATTTGTGCGCACGACATGCGTCTCCTCACTCAAATCGTTTCGGGGTTCAACGTCTGTCTATGATCTATTACAGATCATTTTGCTGTTGACAATAGCCGAAAATTGCTGTGGTTTGGCCACGATACAACGCACAGGTAGTCTGATGGCCAAGAAGCAGCTGATATATCTTCTCACGATCGCCGCCTGCTCATACTCGGCATTGCCTGCCGCACAACCCGTTGATAATTTTGATTTTAAACGGTTTTATGCGGCGCCCGGGAAAACGATCGGGACTGAATTTGTTATCGAAAACGAGGGCGCATTCATTGAGATCAGCACCGGCAACAGAGCACGCAGGGAAGTGATCCAAAATAGTTCATTTTCTACAGAATTTGATGAACGACATTCACCCGCGAGTGCTAGGCCTGCAGCGGGAAATGGACCTGAATTAGATCATCTCGAAACAGGTGCCTCCATCACTTGGCCAATATGTGGTGCATCTCCGGCATCGGAAGATGAAATCAGATCGCTCGTCCAAGAGAGTGCCAACCGCTACGGGATAGATCCCGACTTTGCGCTTGCCGTCGCCTGGACCGAAAGCCGTTTTGATCGGGTCCGCAACAGTCCCAAGGGGGCACGCGGCCCCATGCAGTTGATGCCCGACACCGCGGCCCGCTTTCATGTCGCAGATGTTTGCAATCCCGCTGAGAATATCGAAGGCGGCATGCGCTATCTCCACGCGCTGCTTTCCGAATTCAAGAGTCCGATCATTGCCGCCGCAGCCTACAATGCCGGTGAACAGGCCGTTTACGACAGCGGCGGCATACCCGCCTATCCCGAGACGGTCCGGTACGTTGCCTCAGTGATGAACCGACAGATTGGTCTGAGCTTTCCCGTCAAGCGAACGGGCATTGATGTTGATCCGGACAATACCCAAACAGCGAACCGTCAGCACGGTGTCATGGGTGCGCGCGCGCCGGCGTTCGTCGGGGGCGTCATGCAATTTTGAAATCGAAAGGAGTTGACTATGAAGCTGGTAATCTCTCCACGCCACAAGAGCTTGGCCCGCGGCGGCGCCGTGCTCGGCGGTCTAGCTCTCATTCAGATCGTCACGGCTGACGTTGCGATGGCGCAGGCGACCAATCAGGCATTCGCTCCCCTGCAGACGGTGGTCCAGGCCGTCGTCGACTTCATCACGGGACCGTTCGGGCGCCTGGTTGCAATCATCGCCGTCATCGGTCTCGGCTTCCTTGCCTTCGCCGGGCGGCTGAGCTGGTTCACGGCGGGCGCCGTCGTGCTTGGCATTGGCCTCGTCTTCGGCGCACCGGCTATCGTTGACCAACTTATCTCGACGGTTGGAAATTGAGCCATGGCAGGCACCGAGGATGACAGGCCGCATCTCACGCCCCTGGTGATAGGCCTGACGCGATCGCCGACGCTCTGGGGTGTTCCCTATATGGCTGTCGTGATCGTCATCGGGCTGACGATTATCGCCTGGTTAGTGACCAATCAGCTTTGGGCCCTTCTGACTGCCCCTGCTGCTTACGGCATCCTTTTCACACTTTGCAGCCGTGACGGACGTGTTCTCGATGTATTGCAGATATCTACGCGCCTCACGCCAAGAACGCCCAATAAGACCTTCTGGGGCGCAAATTCGTACGGGCCTTGAACCATGTTGGACGTCATCCGCGAAGAGCTTGGCTTTGGATCCTTCCGCCATCGCGAACGGCTGATGGCAAAGCATATTCCGTACCTTCGACATGTCGCTGATACGGTGATCAAACTGGAAGATGGCGCCCTCATGAGCGTCATCAAGCTGGACGGCCTTTTCTTCCAGACGGAAGATCAGGCCGAGATCAACATGCGCTCTGTTGTCCAGAACACGCTTATTCGAGCACTCGGGTCCAGTCGCTTTTCACTTTGGTCGACGGTGATCCGACGGCAGGTGGATACATCGGTCGATGGGAAATTCGACGACCCCTTTTGTGCCGAGCTCGATCGACGCTATGCCGCATCGCTCGGCGGGAAGCGCCTATTCACGAACGAGCTTTACCTGACCGTCCTTCACTCCGGCATGCGCGGGGCGCTTGCGGCCGGCGATCGTATACGTCGGCTTTTTGGGCAAGCATCGAGCCGGGACGCTCGCGAAGAACAATTGCGCGAGGCGGTCGGCGAGCTTGAGGAGCTCGTCGGCAACATCGTGCGGGACCTGGCGAAATACGGTGCGGCGGCGCTCGGGATTTCACGGCTTGACGGCGATCCCTATTCCGAACCCGCAGCCTTCCTGAACGCGATCCTGACCTGTGGCGTGCCGCGTAAGATGCGCTTGCCACGCATGGGGCTCGGAAATTTCCTCGGCACGTCGCGACTTCATTTCTCGCGACGGACCATGCAAGCGCAAGGGCCGGTCAAGCAGGACGATCGCTTCGGAGCGATGCTGTCGATCAAGGAATACCCGCCCTTTACCGGCCCGGGCATGTTGGATGGCCTCTTGCAGGTCAACCACGAATTCGTGCTGACGCAGTCTTTTACGCTTGCCGACAAGCCGATTGCCCAGGAACGCATTACCCGGCTGCGACGCCAGATTGGCGCTTCCGACGAGGCAGGAAGCGATGTCGAGAACGATATTGATTTTGCGTTGAACAGCCTGCTGAACCAGGAGGCTGTCTTTGGTTTCCACCACTTGTCGCTGCTTTGCCTGTCCCGCGATATGGACGGCGTCAACAAGTCGGTCTCGGATCTCGGCGCTTGCCTCACCGACATGAACATCAACTGGCTGCGGGAAGACCTGAATCTGGAAGCAGCCTTCTGGGCGCAACTGCCGGGAAACCACGCCTATGTCGCCAGAAAAGCAATGCTTTCGAGCGCAAATTTCTCCGGCCTCTCGTCGATGCATAATTTTGCCGCCGGTCAGCAGGAAGGGCTGCACTGGGGAAAGCCGATCACCATTCTCGAGACGACCAGCCAAACGCCCTACTGGTTCAATTTTCACCGACGCGACATCGGCCACTTTTTGGTGACCGGCCCGACGGGCTCTGGCAAGACCGTCGCCCTCACCTTTCTGCTCGCCCAGGCGTTTCGCATCAAACCTTCGCCGAGAGCTGTGTTCTTCGACAAGGACCGCGGCGCTGAAATCTTCCTGCGTGCCATGAATGGCTCCTATGAAGTCCTCTCGCCGGGCACACCGACCGGATTCAACCCCCTTCAGATCGAAAATACTGGCGAGAACCGAGAGTTTCTCCTGCGCTTGTTGAAGGCGATGCTTCGCAAGGATCATGATGCCACGGTCGATCAAGAAGAGGAGGACACGCTCGAACGGGCCATTGTCCGGCTTATGCAGGAACCCGTTGCCGAACGCACACTGGCGAACCTGGCCGGCCTTTTGATCGGACGTTCTCGCGCCGATCCCAATGACCTGAACGCGCGTCTGCGTCCCTGGATCGAAGGCGAGAAAGCATGGCTGTTCAACGCCCGCCATGACGTCCTGTCGTTTTCCGACCGACGTGTTTTCGGCTTTGACATGACGAACATCCTCGACAACGAGGAGGTCCGCACGCCGGCGTTGATGTATATCTTCCATCGTCTCGACGAGCTCTTCGACGGCACTCCGGTCATGATCTTCATGGACGAGGGCTGGCGTTTGCTCAGAGACCCCACCTTCAGCGACTTCATCATCGACAAGATGAAGACCATCCGCAAATTGAATGGCATCGTCGGCTTCGGCACGCAATCGGCGGCGGACATCGTTCGCTCACCGGCGGCTCACACCCTGATCGAGCAGTCGGCGACCAATATTCACTTTCCCAATCCTCGCGCTGACGAGGAAAGCTACGTCCATCGGTTCGGTCTGACCGCGAAGGAATTCAGCTTCATCCGGAACACCCCGCCCGAGAAGCGTTCCTTTCTCATCAAGCACGGCAACGATAGTGTCATCGCCCGCCTCGATCTCGGATCGATGCCGGACCTGATCAAGGTGCTTTCCGGGCGCAAGGAAACAGTGGAGGAATGTGCCGCTCTCCGGGATCGTTTTGGGGACGATCCGAAGGCCTGGCTCGCAAAATTCTGTGGTTGGGAGGAGGAGTTATGAGCCCTCCCGGTCCCCACGCGCTGCCTTTGATCTCTATCCTTATCCTTGCGGCATGGGAAATTAATGTGATGCCGCAGCTTGCTGCGGCCGATGTTCCGACCGTCGACGATACCAGCCTCGATCCGAGGGAGCATCGGGACCAGACGACCAGCAACCTCGAGAGCACCGATCATGATCGATATACGATCCACACATCGGTCACCTGCTCCGTCTACCGTCCCGGCAAGCGCAACGACCCGGTCGGTGCGGCGGAAGCCAACCCCGAAATCTCCGGCCTCGTTCGACGCGTGGCGCGCGAAGAGGGTATCGACGAGAACCAGTTCCTGGCCCTCGTTTATCAGGAGAGCCGCTTCAATCCTTGCGCCAAGTCCGGTGCTGGCGCGACCGGCCTCGCCCAATTGATGCCGGGAACCGCGGCTCAGCTCGGCGTCGACGAAAACAATATCGAGGAAAACTTGCGCGGTGGCGCTCGCTATTACAAGCAGCAGCTCCGCAGGTTCGGCGGGGACGTCAATTTGGCGCTTGCCGGCTATAATTCGGGGCCCGGCAATGTCAGCAAATACGGCGGCATTCCTCCCTTCAAAGAAACGCAGGGCTACGTCGCCTCGATTACCCAAGATTGGCTTCCTGCCTTCGGCGGCTCCGACAAATCGGGCATCCCCGTCAACTACGGCGGCGGCGGCACCGCCTACACTGGGATGCGATCATCCACGCTCAACGCGATGGGCACGACTGCGGCGACAGCGGCCAGCCTCGGCAACGTGGCAGCCTGGTATCAGCAGCTCGGCGCGATCCAGACCGGAATGATCCAGGACAGCTGGGATCACAATTCGACAGTTCGCAATGCCAATCTCGAGATGATGAACAATGTCATCAAACTCGGCACGGTCATGGCCGACCTCGTGAATTCCCGCAACACTGCTGTATCCGCCAATCTATCCGGTTCGTCGCGCTCCAGCCGTGGCAGCCCTGACGGCGACACCGGCGGAGACCAGACAGGCCGCTGTGACATTAGCCAAAACCTCGTGTGGAGCGACAAGGACCAGGTCTGCGTCGCGCAGCGCCCGGCCGAAACTCAGACGCAATTGTTGTTGCAGCCCCAGTGATCGGAGATTGTATATGAGATACCAACTTCTTGCCGCATGCGTCTTCTCGTTCATGCCGGCGGTCGCGATTGCCGATGTGCCGGTGATCGACAAGACAAATTACCAGGTGGCCAAACAGACGGCCGAGACCACCGACAAGATCCTCGACACCAACAAGAATATTCTGACCACGGTCGAAGACACCCTCAAAGCGGTGACCGGTGATCGAGGCAGTGCCGCAGCACCTCTCAAGGACCTGGCGGTCGGAAATGGTTTCAGCGTCTCGGCCATGCCGTCCTTCGACAGCCTCCTGAAGGAAGGCGTGCCGAATTTTGGCGCAATGAGCGGCGATATCGCTAAGGCCGCGACCACTTTTATCAACGGTCTGCAACTGGTCAAAAGCCTTTCCGGCAAAGAGAACAGCGGCTTTTCTGGCGATAAATCTTACGAGCAGTTGGTCAACACCGTCCTCGGGGTCTCCGCCCTGATCAATGGATCGCATCAGGCGATCGCAACACGGCGCAGCGCGTTCGAGCAGGCCGGCAGCCAGATTGGCACCTCAAAGGATATCAAGGGTTCGATCGATCAGAATACCCAGCTTCAGGTCCAGTCCGGCCTAACCCTCAACGAAATGATCGGCGTCATGAACGGTGCTGTGACGTCGTTGCAAGCCGAAAACCAGCGACGCCTGACCGATATCTCCAACACCAAGAAGACGCTGAGCTACGGAAATTAGGATGATCAATATCGGACTGATCGTGGTTGCTGGTACTGTGACGCTTCTGCTGGCGGGCTGTGGAACGGTGAAGGAAAAAACGGCGCCCTGCAAGCGGCCGGCCGCTCTGGCCTCCTTTACCGAGGATCCGCGCCGTGGCTGCGGCAGCATGCGTCCCGTCAACGATCCGCAGGCAGCGTTTACCGCGATCGGCTTGCGGCAACAGCAACAGGGTTCGTAAATGCAGGATTTCCTCGGCGACCTTCTCGATCGTATCGAAAACTCCGGCGCGACCTTTTCGGAGCAAGCCTATAGCGTCGTCGGAAACGAGATCATGCCGCTTCTGCGGGTGATGTTCATGGTGTATGTGGCCTGGTACGGGCTGCAATTGGTCATGGGCACTTCCCGCCTTTCTGTCGGCGAAATCGTCGCGCGCATCGTCCGCATGATGCTGATCCTGGCAATCGTGGGTTCGTGGGCGAACTTCAACAATCTTTTCTACCATTGGCTCAACGACACACCCGAAGACGTCGGCCGGGCCATCCTTGCTGCCTCGGGCACCGGCATTACCGAACCCACGAATGGCCTGTCGCAGATCTGGAAAACGGCGAACGAAGCAGCTGCGGCCTTTGCCGAACAGTCCGGATATTTCTCGATCCTGCCGAGCATGATCGGCGTCGTCATTCTCGTCGGCGCAGGGATCTTTATTGCGGTTGCCTTGGCGGTGCTCATTCTCGCGAAGGTGATGCTGTGGGTCCTGATCGGCACGGCGCCGATTTTCATTGCCTGCATGCTCTTCGAGCGTACGCGCGGCTATGGCGTCGGCTGGTTCAATCAGGTCCTGACCTACGCCCTCATCCCGTTGTTCATCTACGTGATCGCGGCGTTTCTGATCGCGGCAATGAACCCGGAGCTGACAAAAATCGATGCGGCAAGCGGCACCAGGACCCTGACGCTCGCCGATATCGCCGGCTTTCTGCTGCTTTGCGTCGCCGGTGGTTTCGTTATGCTCTACATCCAGTCGATCGGCCAAGGCATAGCGGGAGGCATTGCTGTCGGTGTTGGCAGCGCAGCAACTGGCTTGACTCGCCGCCTCGGAATTAACTTTCCGGTCGCGGTTTCGAGGGGGAGCGCTCGAGTTGGCCGAGGTGCCTACCGCGCGGGCCGCTCCATCAAAAGTCGCTTTAGAGGTGGCGGCGGGAGCGACGACGACCCTTCCGGCACACGAACCGCGATGCAGGCGAAGATTTCCCGCCAGGGCCTCCCGAGCTGACACTCAAGGGACATGAATTCAATGGCCGATTCCAAAGACCTCAATTTGCATACCTATTACCAGAGCGGCGATATCTGGGAGCAGGAAATCGTCAAGAAAGCCAAGCGGTCCCGCACGCTCGCCTGGTTCGTCACCACGATCTTCGGCGGCATCACGTTGCTCAGCCTCTTGGCGCTCGTCATGCTCGTGCCCCTCAAGAGTTTCGAGCCCTACATCGTCGAGGTGGACAAGAACACTGGCTATGTCGAGATTAAGAGCGGGCTTACCCGCCCCATCAACTTAACCGCACAGCAGGCCGTCACACAGGCGAACATCGTTCGCTATGTCCGATCGCGCGAAGGATACGACCCCTATGCGATCGAGCAGAACTTCGCCATTGCGGCGCTCTTGTCGACCGGCAATGCGGCGCGCGAACTTCAGGAACTCTATAGCACTGCGAATGCCAAGAATCCCGTTAAAGTCTATGGCAAGGCAAAACGGGTGACGACAGAGATCGCCTCGGTGACGTTCCCCAACGCATCAACAGGCATCGTCCGCTTTGCAACGACCGAACAGTCGGACACGGTCTCGGTCGTGCGGCATTGGATTGCGGTCGTGCGTTACCGCTACACTGAGACGCCAGCGACAAACGAATGGCGTTTCGAAAATCCTCTCGGGTTTCAGGTCTACGACTACCGCCGGGACCAGGAAACGGTCACGGAGAACAATCCGTGAGATCCCAGGTAATTCTCATTTCACTGGCGGTGCTCCTTTTTGCCGGCGACATCATTGCCGCCGAGAGCCCTGCCGCCGGCCGGCTCGATGCGCGGATCACCAGCGTGGTCTACCAGCCGGACAACGTCGTCCGTGTCTTTGCTACTTACGGCATCTCGACGATGATCATCTTCGACGAGGATGAGAAGTTCGAGACCATCGCCGTCGGCGACACCGACAGCTGGGACGTCGTTCCGACCGACAAGGGCAATATCCTCTTCGTCAAGCCGAAAGCGAAAAACGTCGCGACCAACATGAACGTGGTGACGAGCAAGCGGATCTATTACCTCGAGCTCAACGACTATGCGCCGGAAGCCAACAGACAAGTCTTCGGGATTCGCTTCGTTTATCCTGACAAGGACCTCAATGCCTCGTTGCGGAAGCAGGCCGAGGCGCGCGCCGGCTATCCCAACATTTCTGGCATCGACAAGGCCAACGTTAATATCGACTATTCCTTTTCTGGAGAAGCCGGCCTGAAGCCACTGATGATCTTCGACGACGGCAAGAAGACCTTCTTTAAATTCGGGCCGAAGGTTCCGGCAATTTTTGCCGTCAATTCGGATTTCACGGAGACCCTCCGCAACTTCCGCAGCGAGGGTGAATACATCGTCGTCGACGGTACTGCCACGCAGTACACGCTGCGCGACGGCAACCAGTGGACTTGCATTTTCAACCTCCGCAAGCCCGACGTCGGACAGCCCGGTCCGGCCGTGATGGGACCGGTCCAAGACGACAAGGCCACCATTCGAAGAAGGAGCGGCAACGGATGAACCGGTCACCGGAACTCGAAGCGATGCTGGCCGCCGACGAGACCGCGGTCAGCGACAAGCGCGCCAGACGCAAACAATTTCTGGGCGGCGCTGCGCTGGTGTTTGGCGGTGCGGCCCTTGCCTATGTCGTGTTTTTTGCATCCTCGAAACCGGCGCGCGACATTGTGAAGGGCGACGAAGAGTTTTCGACCACGACCTTCCGTCCGCCGTCATTCCTGCGCGAAGACGAAAAGCCGGCACCCAAACCCGCCGACAACATCATTCAACTGCCGGAACCGCCGGCCGAAGAGCCCTCCCCCGATACGACAGAGTTTGCGGTTCCGCCGCCCCCGGTGATCTCACCCCCGCCGCAAGCGGCTGAACCAGAACCCGAAGCCTTTCCGCAGCGGTTCAAATCAAAGCAGATCGTCGTCGATACCGGCAAAGGCAACAATGCGGGCTCCCTGAGCGAAAACGGAAGCGAAGCAGCCCCGACCGTCGCCGGCGAGGATCACAACAGCAAATTTCTGGCGACGGCATCGGCAATCGGCGACCGCTCAGCCAAGGCGCGACAGATCGGGCGTATCGATGCGATGATACCCGAGGGTACTTTGATCCCAGGTATTCTGGAAACCGCCATCACCAGCGACCTGCCCGGCCAGATCCGGGCGATCACCTCCGAGGACGTCTATTCGTTCGACGGCAGACGTGTGCTAATCCCGACCGGGACCCGTCTGATCGGCGAATACCAGTCCGATATCACGCGCGGGCAGAAGCGGATTTTTGTCATCTGGACACGCCTCCTGCGGGACGACGGCGTGACGGTCCGCCTCGACAGCATCGGTGCCGACAGTCTCGGGCGATCCGGCCTCACCGGTATCGTCGATAACAAGTGGCGGGAGCGGTTCGGATCGGCCATCCTGCTGTCGATCGTCGGCGCCGGCTCGTCCTATCTGACCGGCTATGGCAGCAATCAATACAGCTCGAGCAGCGAGAACGGCAATTCGAACTCCGATGAGGCGGCCGAGCTCGCCCGCCAGACAATCGCCCAGACATTTTCCGACATGGCCAATCAGGCGCTCTCCGAAAACCTGAAGATCCCACCGACGATCAGCGTCCATCAGGGCGAGCGAATCTTCGTCTACGTGCGCCAGGACCTCGACTTTTCGGCCATGTATCCGGACCCTGTCGAGGAAGCCTTGAAGGAGATCAAGCATGAGCGAGGGCTCGACGCGGGTCGTTTGCGTTAGTGACCCGCACTATTTCCTGAAGCGCGCACTCTCTCCGCTCGCGTCCCTCTTGGACGACCCGGAAGTCATGGAGATTTCCGTCAATCGACCGGGAGAGGTGTTCGTCGAGCGCCTTGGCGGCGCCCATATGGAATTTCACGCGGTTCCCGCACTGACCTCATCGGAGATCGAACATATCGGCGAGCGCGTCGCCGCTGCCAGCAACCAGTTCATCAGTCGGAGCAATCCGTTGCTGAGTGCGGCACTGCCATCGGGCGAACGCATCCAGATCATCCTTCCGCCGGCGGCGCCCGAAGGCGGTTCGATCTCGATCAGAAAGCAGGTCATCAGCGATTACACGCTCGCACAGTATCGCGATAGCGGTGCGTTCGACAAAGTTGCCGTCACGGTCGGCGGGTTGAACGAGACCGAGGTCAAGCTGACCGGCCTCCTCAAGCAGGAAAGGATCTACGACTTCATCGACGCCGCCCTGCAGGAAAGGGTCTCGATCCTGATCAGTGGCGGGACCTCAACGGGCAAGACGACATTTCTGAATGCCTGCCTCAAGAGTATCGATGCCAACGAGCGCATTATGACGCTGGAAGACACACGCGAACTCTTTCCGCCACATCGCAACAGCGTCCATCTATTGGCTTCCCGCGGAGATCAGGGTACCGCACAAGTCACCATCCAGTCGCTGCTGGAAGCTTCGCTGCGCATGCGTCCCGATCGGCTCTTCGTTGGCGAGATCCGCGGTGCAGAAGCCTTTTCCTTCCTCAGGGCCATCAACACGGGACATCCAGGCAGCATGTCGACGGTCCATGCCGATACACCCGCTGGCGCTTATGAGCAGCTCGCGATGATGATGATGCAAGCCGGAATGTCGTCCGGATATTCGAAGAATGACCTGATCTCCTATATCAGAATGGTCATTCCTGTTGTCATACAGCTGCGCCGGGATGGCGGAAAACGAGGCGTGTCGGAGATCTACTACGCGCGGCGAGCTCAATGAGAGGCGCCTATCTCGCTACTTATCTGACCTTTTGCACGCTTATGGCTGTTGCCGTATGGATGCTCAGTTACAGCCTTCTCCTACAGCTTGTTTGGAAAGATGGTCGGATCCTTCACCTGATGATCACGTCCAATCCGCTTGCCCCCCTGCAGCAGTTTGCGATCTACGCCAACAACTGGACTTTGCAGATGGTCGCGGCAGCATCGCTTGTCCCGTCGCTGATTGCGGCAGTGGCCGCTGCAGCCTTCGGATTGCGCAGCCCGGCGAGCCCCTTGGGCGACGCAGCGTTTCAGACCATCCCATCGCTTCGTCGTTCCGGCTGGTTCAAAGCCGATGGATATGTTTTCGGACGAATAGGCCGGCGCATCCTGCGTCGCTCGGACGATCGTCATCATCTGATCATCGGCCCGACGCGTTCGGGAAAGGGCGTCGGTTATGTCATCCCCAACGCGTTGATGTTTCCCGGATCGATGATCGTCACCGATCTCAAGGGGGAGATTTTCGCGCAAACGGCCGCTTACCGGAAAGCCAACGGCCACAACGTGTTTCTCTTTTCGCCCGGAGCCCAGCGGACACATCGATGGAACCCGCTCGATTTTGTTCGGCCCGACCGCGGTAACCGGACAATCGATATCCAGAATATGGCAGCCGTCCTCATTCCGGAAACGCATGGATCGGACAATGCAGTCTGGCAGGGCACAGCGCAGCAGGTGATTGCAGGCGTGATCAGCTACGTGCTGGAGAGCGCACATTACCGAAATCGTCGCAATCTCGGTGAAGTCAGCGGCCTTTTTAATTCCGGCGTCGATCTGCAGGCTCTGATGAAGCTGATCAAGGAAAGGGAACCCGATCTATCCAGATTCACCAAGGACAGTTTCAACGCCTATATCGCACTCAACGAACGCGCCGCGCGGTCAGCGCTGCTCGACATCCAGAAGGCACTCTCCCCTTTTCGCAACGAACGCGTGACTGCGGCAACCGCAGTCACCGATATGGATCTCGCATCGCTGCAGCGCCGGCCGGTATCGATCTATCTGGCGCCCAACATCACAGACATGACGATCCTGCGCCCGCTCCTGACACTCTTCGTGCAGCAGGTGATGGACCTGTTGACACGCGAACTCAATCCACGTTCGCTGCCTGTCTATTTCCTCCTCGATGAATTCCGACAGCTTAAGAAGATGGATGAGGTTTTGAACAAGCTTCCCTATGTTGCGGGCTACAACATCAAGATGGCGTTTGTGATCCAGGACCTCAAAAACCTCGATGAGATATACGGCGAGACTGCTCGCCATTCGTTGCTCGGCAATTGTGGCTTTCAGCTCATCCTTGGGGCCAACGACCAGGCGACGGCAGACTATGCGTCGCGCGCGCTCGGCAAACGAACCATCCGCTACCAGTCGGAATCTCGCTCAGTGGAACTGATGGGTTTGGCCCGCCGCACGAAGGTCGAGCAGATCCGCGAGCGCGACCTGATGATGCCACAGGAAGTCCGGCAGATGCCGGAAGACAAGCTGATCCTTTTGGTGGAAGGTCAAAGACCGATATTGGCAAACAAGCTTCGCTACTATGCCGTCGAACCCTACAGGAGCGCAGCGCGTGTATCCGCCGAGACGCCGATCTCCGTTCCCGATCTTGAACTCATGTCGTTTTTGGCCGTACCGGCGACAACGCCAGGCTACAGCTTGCCTGAGGGCAGTTTGGAAACAACTGCCGCTCTGACAGAGGAGCGACAATCGAGGGAATTGTTCGCTGCTGAACCCGACGAGCCGCTCTGGGAAGTGGCTCCAGCGAGCGCAAGGCCTGACGACCAGCGTCTGCTTGCAAGTGCGCAGCGGCTGAAATCGGCAATCCAAAAAACGCTGTCCGACACCGGTGATCTGTCGATCAGACAGCGCAAGAGTATCCAGGATATCTTGGCACAGACCGTTCCGGATGCAGCCGACATTGGTCTGGCGTAACGTCGCGATCGATCGGAGGAAAGACCAGAAAACGCCTAGGCTGCCTCTCACCGGCTGGCGATCGCGTGCCAGACAATCGTTAAACCACGGTCGGCTAGGGCGAGCGCCATTATGCCAGCGAAGGCCCAGCACGCCACTGCCCAATTAACCCTGATCCGCCTTGAGATTCGGCTTGGAAATAAACCCTTTTCGGCATCGCGCATCCTTGTCTCCTGCTGACCCCGTGCGCGTCGCAACTGTTGTATTTATCTGAATGCAACGACGCCTGCGACGCGGCACCGCAACGTTCATGAAGAACGCGATCGTCGAAGGGAAAAAGGCGGTCGAGCCAACTCGCTAAGCAACAAGAAAGCGGTGAAGCATCTGACGCATTTGTGCATTCTGCAGCCGCAGGCGTTCAGCGACCAGCCTCTTCAACCGCTTGTTCTCTGCCTCAAGCGCGTCAAGTTCCTGAAGAGATATAGGCTCCGACAGCTGCTGTTTTGCCGCCGCGTCGTCATCTCGCGCCTCAACGGTGCGAGGGACGGCTTCGGTCGTCGCCTGCAGCTGTTTGTCGGCAGCGTCGGCCCCCGGACACTGATCGACGAGGTCACCCGTAGCGCCTTTGTCGATTTCCGCGAACCCGGCAAGATCTTCATTGGCGCTGGCCACGACTTGTGCGCCAGCTTGTGGGGAAGACATTGCGGCGACGGCGTCAGGACAAATCTTCGGTGGGGACGCTTGCTCGGGTGCAAATGCGCCGTCGTTCGTAACCTGAGCAACCGGCGCTTCTTCGGAATTGAAAAGATGCGGAGCGTTTTCTCCGGCCTCACGTATCAGCGCCTTGAAATCTGTGTCGCCCCATATGGATTGTTTTGACGTCTTTTGCAGACGTCTGTTGCCCTTGTACTCGACGACAAAATTGCGTTGCGGAGATTTCATTTTCATAATCCTGAAGAGAGCTCGAGACCTAGACTGTCATTTTGCGCCCGAAACGCCTCGAACCGGATAAACTTGAGGGCTTTTCAAGTTGCAGCGGGTGGTGGAAGTTCGGCTGCCAAGGTCAAACCTCCTGGCAGCCAATCTAAATCCCGATACTGGAGAGAGCCAATCGCACTGTTTGCCGACGTCAGTCGAGGCCAAGCCGCCTACGCAGCTCAATATTTTCTGCTCGCAACTTATCACCCAGCTGCTTGCGCAAGGCTCGATTTTCCTCTTCGAGCTTGATGAACTCAGCTAAGTCATCATCGACAACGGGCGCGGGTTTAGTGTCTTCGGGCTGTTGGGCTCTTTTCCAGATGTAATAGGTTTCATCCGAGATACCAACTGCCTTAACGGCGCTCTTCAACGTGTTGCCTTCCGCCAACAAGGCATCGATACGGCGAAGCTTTTCGACCTTGTCCTCATCGCTGTGTCTTCTCGACTTCGGCGCTGGACGCTTGGCGGCGATGGTATCAGGAGCCAAACCAGCTGCAGACTTTGATGAGGATCTCTTTCGTTTATTTGTGTTCTGTTCTTCAGGCGCAGCCAATGGTGCAACCTGCGCCTTCATCTCAAGTTGAGAAGTATTTTTTCTTTCATCTGCCATGATCAAACCTCGTGCCGTCATTTGCCTTTTTCCAATGGCTGACGCGACGAGTCAACAGAGCTGAACTCCAACTACGGGACTAATTTCGCAGCAGTCAAGGTTGCGTCTTTCTTAAGACGCGAATTTCTGGCCTCATTTACCGCCAAACATACCTCTTATTCTGCCATTTTTAGGCATCGCATCGATCAACTCACGAACACGAGCTCTTGTGTCCGACCGGAGATTTTGGATGGCGCAATCAAGCGACAGTGAGTTGGCGGCTCCATTCGCAGTAATGCGAAGTTCTTTGTTGGAGGGTTCAAAATGCGACGTTTTCACCATCATTCACGCCGACAGCGAGGCCTGACGAAAAAGCCGATCGTCCTGAATGCTCCCATCAAGGCATGACGCAACACGCGGGTGTGCCGTTGAACGCTTGCGTGCTATCCCTCTCTCCAGATCCTTAGCTCGGCATTCCAGGCATACCGTGTAAGTGCTCATATCGGTCATCTTGACGTCGCATTCGATGCATTGGATGCAGTGCTAACGATCTTGATATCGTCGATGAGTTCTTGCCATATCAGCCGACGGGCGGCATGCCACCATCTCGACGACATCGCATGCTGTTTCTTCGATGCTTATAGGCACGCGTGAGAGCCACGATTGAATTTTGCGACGAGCGGTCGATCACCTGGCAAAGGCAAGCCTGTTTTGTGAGAGAACGTCCCTCATAAGCCAGTCTTTGACTGGCAGGCTTGGCTGTCGGCCTTGCCGCGAGATCTCCTACCGTGGGAACCGGACGAGTGCATCTTTTTGCTCCAGTGTGCAAAAGCTTGGAGAACGCCGTCGATGTCCTCATCTTTAAGAAGGGCGAGCATTTTTGTATTGAATGATCAAGATTGTGTGTTGCTTCCGAACGCAACTCTGATGTAGCCTAAACAAGAGCTTTTGTGTTTCGAACTTTGCATCCTTCAAGCCACTTGGTTCGGTACCGGTCGTTGAAGAGCGAACCATCGGTTTCGGTGCGCTTAACCAAGACTGTCTTTGGACCACCTTCTCCTCTCGTGGACGTGTTGGCTGCATTTAGTGATGGGGCAACGCCTGATTTTACCGTGCGAAGATGCCCATTGGTTCGAGATGACAATGGTTCAGCGCAAGCCTCTCTCTTGATGGAGGATGTCTGCTGGCGAGAATACGCTTCCCTTTTTGGCCGATTGAGACCGGGAAGCGAGTGCGACAGGATTTGGATCGTAGATTTTTGAGCTTTTGCTCAATGGGAGCTGGCAATGAACGTTTGGTTCAACAGGCTCGTTGACGTAACAGGTGTCGTCAAAGACCAAATAATGCTTAAGGAGGCCCTTTCAAAGCTGACACGAGATGCCGGCTTTGACTACTACGCCTATCTCAACGTCCGCCCGATTGGCACGTTCGCAATCTCCAACTATCCCGAAGAGTGGCAGAGGTTCTATCTTGACCGCCGCTACGAGCGAATAGACCCGATCATTGCGCAAGCTCGCGAGCGAATGAGAACATTTACCTGGAGCAGCGAGAAAGATCGTCGAGCAATGTCGAAGGCCGCGCGCCGCTTCTATATGCAGGCTGCGCAATTCGGCATCCTCTCTGGTGTGACAATGCCGATCCTGACGCCCTTTGGTCACATCTCCGTTCTGACGATCGCGTCCAGACGGGGCAGCTTGCCGCCCATTGGAGAAATCGATGCGATCGTGGCAGCAAATGCAGTTGCGCTCCTGCATGCACGAGTGGAGCAAATGGAAGTGGTTCCGACTGCCCAGTCTGACGTGCATCTTACGCCCCGCCAGGCGCTTCTCTTAAAATGGGCCGCAGAAGGAAAAACCATGCAAGCGATCGCCAAGATCGAAAACATGTCATACCATAACGTCAATTTCCACTTGAACAACGCGCGCAAAGCGCTTGAGGCGGGAACCTTGACACAAGCCACGGCGCTGGCGACGAAACTCGGGCTGATTTGAGGTCCCGTGAACCCTGAAAATCAAACGCACCTCGCGCCATGGTGCTCCTCATCGGTCACGGTTAGTTGTTGCGCCAGGACAAGCGGCGCAAAGCCAAGCCGGAATAGCTTTGCGCCCGCACCAAGAAGGCTGAGGGGCAGCGTCGTGATCGGACTTTCAAGATCAAGAGATGCGGCTATGACCTAGCGATCCGTTAGACCCATAATGCGAGCGCACATCGCCGCCAGGGTTTGCCTGTCGACCAGAAGGCGGCCTGCGATCGCCACAGTGTTTCCAATCGTCAAAGGATCTCCAAGCCGCAGCATTGGCCAACCGGCGCGGTTCAAAATCCGCTCGAAACGCAGGTCGGTCGCGGTGACAACCTCATTGTAGCCGTTGTCGAGACACCAAGCCATGATAGCGGCCAGCATGATCAGCGTGGTTTTGTGAATCGCACCGGCATGTCGACCTTCGACGAGGCTGGTGTCGACGCAGAAGCGTGAACTTTCGATCATGGTGGAGTGGCTCTCAAGCCTGCCTTTTGTAAGCAGGCGGGGAAAAGTCCTTTCAAGCATTGTCGGCCCAGTCGCTGGAAGTAGGCGCGCACAACCAGCAACTTTGTCCTCTTTGTTAATGGCAAGAATGTAAGTTGGCTCCAAGCTGTCATATTCGTCACTTTCGAGACCTTGCGGTATTTGGACATTCCAATTCAGTCGATCATGGAAGATTTTCGCCCGTAACCGATGCATTTCTTCCAAGTAGTGGCGGTGTTTTTCATAGCTCTCAGGTGAAATCGAAACTACGCGCATAAGTGTATCTCCTGCAGATAATGCTTGCTCCACAGGACACGAGCGCACCGCCTTTTGACCACTGCTAAAACTTGGAGTGCAGCGACGAACAATCACCCCGTTAAAATTTCGTGGGGCGGTCGCGAGAGTAAAACATCTTGAAACATCAATTACTTGCTGGAGAGATCGGCGCTCGTCATGGAAAAGTTTCCATTGCCGAACCGGTTTCTGCAACAGGGCGCAGCGTCTACACGGAAAAATAGTGGCGTCGGGGAAGAGCCCGTCGTTGACAAGACAGCACCAACCGCGCTAAGGGTGCCCAATAAGATGACTCGAAGACTCAAGTTTTAGCGGATTTTTCAACAGGACAACGGAAAGGTGGCCCCGACGTGAGATGCCGTTTTCTTTCTCCGTCTGATTTGATTGCAACAGAGGAAACAGACCCGATCCGCCTCAACGAGGTGTTCCAGATTATTTCAAAGGCGCAACGTTGGACCGTTCCGATCATGGTCGAGAAAGACGCACTTTTTGTTATGGATGGACATCACCGGCTGGAAGTGGCGTTGCGCCTTGGTCTTCTGAGTGTCCCCGTCATCCCGATGGATTATTCCAGCGTTGACGTTACCGCCTGGCGCACCGGCGAGACGATTACACCCCGCCAGATTTACCAAATGGCCCGCAGCGGCCTGAAATTTCCCGCAAAAACCACCCGCCACATCTTTTCTGGCGATCTTCCAGTTTGCGACCTGCCCCTTGATGCATTGCGTCATCCAACTGGCCGCTTTGCTCACGCAGAAAGGCCTGCTGAATGACGCAAGTCGACCAGAGCGACGATCTTTGCTTGGGTCCGATCATGTCGGCTTTCGTCAACACGATCTTGACGCAGGAGAAATCCCGACTGTTCCAATCGATAAGCAATTTCGGATCCCCGCTCCATCTCGTGTTTCCAAGCGAGGTTTTAACAAACGTTGAGGGAATGCGCAGCGCCCTGGATCGGTACGGTCTAACGTCTGCGATCTACTACGGATCAAAGGTCAACAAATCACCGGGCCTGATGAAGGCCGCGCTTGATGCGGGCACGGGCATCGACGTGTCAAGCGTGTATGAGCTGCGAGACGCAGTCAGCGTTGGCGCAAAGGGCCCATACGTCGTCGCCACCGGTCCGGCAAAGACCGCTCAATTCCATGATGAACTCATTGCCATCGGCGCGCTTATTTCGATTGATAGCCCCGAGGAATTGGCGGACCTGTCCAAACAGCTGGCAACGAACGGCAAACCGCAGCCGATCCTATTGCGTCTGAGGCCGAAAGGTCACGAGAAGAGCCGATTTGGAATGCCGGCGGAACGGTTGAGGGAAAGCCTTTCGATCATCGCTGCGGATCGCCGCATGCGATTTGATGGAATCCATTTTCACGTGAGTGGCTATCGCTGGCAGGATCGTGCAGCCGCCTTCGAGGAAGCCATCGGTTTGATCACTCATGCGAAATCTGCCGGACATTCGCCTCGCGTGGTCGATATCGGCGGCGGCCTGCCGGTCCAATACCTATCGGAGACGGTTTGGACGAAATATCTGCACGATCAAAAGCCACAGAACTATCGCACTGGGGAGCTGCCGCGTTCCTTTTATCCCTATGGAAGTTCGCAGTGCGCCGGAGCTTGGCTTTGCAGTTTTCTGGATGCCCGCCTATCAACAGGTGAGGCTGTTGCCGACAGCCTTCGACGTCTGAGCTTGACGCTTGCGTTGGAGCCGGGACGTTCGCTCGTCGATCAGGCAGCCATTTCGGCTTTCCAGATCACGCGAGTGAAGAGGCTCGACAGCGGCGAAAGCGTGATTTTCGTGGAAGGCAGCAGTTTCAGCGCCTGCGAGACATGGTTCGCGTCCGAATTCATGATCGATCCCATCCTTCTGCCATCCGATAACCGCGAGCGTGCGACCGGCAATTTTCGTGCTTATGTCGCCGGCCATAGCTGCCTTGATGAGGACGTCCTGACCAATCGCTGGCTGAGCTTTGCCTTTGCCCCAGAAGCTGGCGACATCCTCGTATGGGCAAATACCGCCGGCTACCAGATGGATCTCTTGGAAAATGAGTTTCACCGACACCCGATGCCCAAACGCGTGTGCGCAACAAAGAACGCAGCCGGCGAATTATCGATCTATCCCGATATCTAGGAGATAACACTATGCTTCCTACGACTATGACCCAATTGATTGGGCGCACCCCCGTCATGTCGATCGAGATCCCGACCCGTAATTCCATCCTTGTGTTGAAAATCGAAAAGAACAATCCTGGCGGCTCGATGAAGGACCGCATGGCGCGCAGCATGGTGGTAGCGGCCTTAGAAGATGGCCGGCTTGGTCCGGGAGGCACGATCGTCGAATCGTCCTCGGGAAACACCGGTATCGGTTTGGCGCTGGCTGCGGTCGAGTTCGGGTTGAACTTCATTGCGGTGGTGGATCATCATGCCGCGCCGGACAAGATCCGCATGATGCGGGCGATCGGCGCTGAAGTCCGCTACGTCGAGGGAGATTTCAAGGAAGACGAAGTTGCGGTCGTTGCCCGGCAGCGACTGGCGGCGCAGCTTGGTGCGCAACTACCGGGCGCTCTGTTCATGAACCAGTCCGACAATCCTGCCAATCCGGAGGGCTACGCTGGTTATGTCGATGAACTGATGGAGCAGCTGCCAGGTGGCATCGATGCATTTGTGGGATGCGTCGGTACCGGCGGGTCGATGACGGGCATTTCGCAGCGGCTGAAGCAGCGCTTGCCGGCGATCCGCACGATCGCCGTGGAGCCCGCCGGCTCCATCGTGTTCGGACAACCGGGACATCCCTATTACCAGTCTGGAACCGGCACGCCGGCCGGCGACGAAGTCGGCAAGGTCCTCGACTATAGCTGCATCGACGAGGGCGTGCAGGTGACCGATCAGCAGGCATTCGAAACCGCGCGCTATATCGCGCGTCGCAAGGCACTGCTGGTTGGCGGCTCGACAGGCGGGGCGATCTACAAGGCTCTTGAATTCATCGCTTCCGGCAAGTTGCACGGTACTGTCGTGACGACGGTCGCCGACGGAGGGGAAAAATATCTCGGTTCGGTCTTCGACGACGAATGGATGGCAAAGCGCGGCCTATTCGACCCGTCGATTGCCGCTAAGCTCGATGCGTGGCTTTCCGGACAGGCACGCGCTGCATGAAGGTGACGATATGCGGGGCCGGGCGAACGGGCCATCTAAACGCTGTCCTGTTCAAGCAACGCGACGGCGTGGACGTCTCCGTTCTGACATCGTCGGCCGAGCTCGCCGACAAATGGTCGAGGGGAGAACAGGTCTGGCGGGCGAATATGCCCGACGGCGGCGTTCTGGAGGGACAGATCGACCATGTCGGTACCGATCCGCAGACGGCACTCGCAGATGCGGATCTGATCGTCGTGACGCAACCTGCCCAAGCGCGCCCCGCACTCTTGCGTCAGATTGCCCCGCATCTGCCAGGCAATAAGCGGGTCTTCGTCGGAGCCATTCCGGGATTTTGCGGGTTCGACTGGCTCGCCGAGACTGCCTTCGGCGATCGAGAGAATATCGTGATCTGGGGGATGAAGGATGTTCCGCATATCGCCTACGATCTCGTTGCGGGCAGCGAGGTGCGCATGGGTGGCGCCAAGGCTCAGCTCCATGCCGCGCTTCATCGTCGCGAGGGGGCGGCTTCGAGGGAGGAGTTGCCGGGTCTGCTCGGCCGGCTCTTTGAAGCGCCGGTCGAAATCCTGGACGACTATCTCGAGATTACGCTGACGCCAGGCAATGCATTGATGCACCCGGCTGTCCTCTACGGACTGGTCGGCCCTGGTGCCCGCTGGGAGGAACAGCCCTTCGATGAGCCAATCTGCTGGTGGAGCGATTGCCCGCGCGCCGGGGCGGACATGCTGGAAGCCTGCGATGCCGAAAATCAGGCGCTCAAGCACGCCGCCGAAAGACGCCTCAAGATTGATCTGGCAAGCGTGAAGCCGCTTCGTCAGGAACTGATCGAGGCCTATGGCGACCAGATCGGCGATGACAGCACGATGTATTCCCTGCTGAGGACCAACAGCGCCTATGCCGGAATCCGCGTGCCGCTCGTTGTCAATCCGCACGGACCGGGTCTGGTGATCGATCGGGAAAGTCGCGCTTTTCATGAGGATATTGCCTTCGGCCAGGCCCTCCTCCTGGAAATAGCCAGGCGGCTGGGTGTGCCGGTGCCTGCTATCGAGACGACCTATCATTGGGCGCGGGCCTATCACGGCAATCTGCCGCAACTTTCTCTCAATTTTGTTCCCGTAACATGGGCGAAGGCAATCGGATGAATGAGACTTTCCCCACCGCCTATGCGGGGCCAGGAGATGCGATCGACCAGCAATTCGACCAGCAGGCAAGGCACAATGGGATAGCACGCCTTGTGCGATGCCTGTTTGCCGAACGCATCCTCGATCCCGACGCCCTGCTTTGCTCCGAAGACGGCAAACAGGCGTGGTTTCCGCTATGGACGGCTAGAAAAGTTCTCCATTTCGAGGACCTGCAGCGGTTGCCGGCGAACACGATGCTGGCCCGGGGTATCATCGAAATCATCGATGACAGCGGCAGGCGGCGAAGACTGAAGACGCCTGCCGATCTCGTCGCCGAAATCTCGTCGGACTGGGCGATTGAACCGGCCGCGGACGGGATTGCGCGCCTGCTCGCCGATATCGACAACAGCATCGAGAACGATGCCCTGATGCGTCGTCACCGCCAGGACTGGATTGCCTCGCTCAACCGGGAAATAGAGGCGAGTGGCCACGCTGGCCTCATTGTCCACCTTCGCCATACGCACCCCGTGCATCAATCCGCCATGATGCTCGACCAGTGGGGATCCCTGGAGGGACATCCCTTTTACCCCACCTGGAAGTCGAAGCCCGGCCTTACGGCGCGCGAGGTCGAGGCCCTGTCGCCAGAATGCGGTGCGCGCGTCAACCTGCGGATCGCTGCGCTGAGACAGGATTGGGCCTATGTGGAGATGATGCCCCATGTCGACAGCTATAACGGCTGGTTCCGCGACCATTACCCGGAGCTTTGGAATGACTGGGGCAAGGCTTTGGCGGAACGGGGGCAGACGCCCGCGGACTGGCTGCCCCTGCCGATTCATGCCTGGCACCTCGATCATTTCGTGCGCCGGGAATTCGCTGACGAGATTGCATCCGGTGTCCTTGTGGTCGATGGACCTGACATTGCGACAATCCCCACCATGTCCTTTCGCACGATGCTGCCCGACCTGGAAGAAGCAAGGCCTTTTATCAAATTGCCAGTCGCGATCTGGATGACGAGCGAAATGCGGACGCTGCAGGCGAAGTCCATTCACATGGGCCCGAGGCTCAGCACCTTGATGTCCGATATTCTCGCTTCCGACGACGCCATCGCAGGCGAACTGGAATTCTTCCGCGAGGAATTGGGGGCGATCCTTCATCATCCCGAAACCGGCGATGAACATCCGGGCCGTTTCCTCTCCGTCGTCTACCGCGAGACCGCAGGGATCGCACGAAAAGACGGTTTGATGCCCGTCACCGTGGCCGCGTTGCTCGCCGCAAGTCCGGTCGATGGCCGACCTCTGATCTGCGAGCTGATCGCGCGCATGGGCGATGATCGACAAGCGGCCGCAGAGTTCTTCGGCAATTATGCCGCGGTCGTTCTCAGGCCGACGATCGCCATGTATCTTTTGTATGGCATCGCCTTTGAAGCTCACCAGCAGAACAGCACCATACTCTTCGATCCGTCCGGACGCCCGCAGCGCCTGCTCATTCGCGATTTCGGTGATGGCCGCAGCTTCGCCCCGCTGTTCGAGGCGCGGGGATTTTCGCTGAAGCCGTTCAGCCGGCCCGGCATCCTGCCGACCACCTTTAACGACGATATATCCCTTGTCCGCTCGTTCATCATCGATGCCTGCTTCGTCTGCCACCTTCATGAAGTGGCGCTTTGCCTGAACGAACATTTCGGGCTTAGCGAAGCGTGGTCGATCCTCAGGCAGAAGACGGAAGAGGCGTTTGACTGGGTACGTTCCCGTATGCTGTCGGAAGAATTCTGGCTGGAGGAGCGTGACGCGTTTCTTAATCGCCCTTGGCCGACCCGGTCTGTCCTTCGCATGCATCTCGAGCGATATCGCGACTATCGTCTGGAACATCAACTGCCAAACCCGCTGACAAAGACGACATGACAGGGACTGTTGCGATTATACGAGGCTTCGGGCCGGTCTTTGCCATTCTCTTCGGCCTGCAGTTCATCTCCATGGGCGCCATGGAGATGAGCGGTCCGTTCTGGCCGCTGCGCATTGAAGAATTGTCGTCGTCTGGCGGATTATTCGCGTTGGCCGGAATTAGCGTCTATGTGTGCCCGATGATCGGCGTCTCTCTGACGAGCGCGCTATGGGGAAGGATGGGTGACCGCTACGGCAACCGACTGATGATGGTCAGAGCGCTTGCCGGACTTGCAGTCACTCAGATCCTCATATCGTTCGCCCAGGATGTCTGGCTGATCCTGCTTCTGCGGTTTATGCAGGGATGTTGCGCTGGCTATATTGCGCCGGCCCAGGCCTACGGCATCCAGATTACCGGCGGCCGCAATCGCGGTGTGCTTCTGACCTGCCTGCAAGTCGCCACCAATGTCGGTTCGCTCGGCGGCGCGTTTGTCGGCGGCCTCATCCTCGACGCATCCTCCTTCACGACGATCAACCTGACGGCGGGTTTCATCTGCGGCGTCTGCGCCGTCACTGCTTGGGTAATCCTGCCGCGACCCGTGGAAGAGCCGAGCAGCGTCGATCGAGCGAAAGCCCGCCAAAGTCAGGCACGCAAGGAGCAGGCCCGGACGCCCGTTTGGGGCCTGATTGCGCTGACGGGAATGATGCTTGCCAGTCGAATGGTTTTGCAGGTGCCTTTTGCACTGTACATGAGCGAGGTCTTTCGAGCTCCTTACTGGGTCACGGGTTTCAGCTATGGTTTGTTGGCGCTTGGATTCGTCGTGGCAGCGCCGCTCTGGGCGCAATTGTTCAACGAGCGTCCGGCAAGCTTCATCCTTGGTTGGATGGTCCTGATTGCCGGCGGATGTGCATTGCTCACCAGTCTTGCCGGCCTGACGCGCTCCGTCGGCTCTTTTGCGATGATCTATCTCGTCTGGGGTGGTCTGTTGGGCGGAACGACGCCCATTCTCGTGGCGCTCATGTCCGCAGCCACCGCCGATGGCCGTCAGGGTTCAATATTGGGCACTGCCCAGTCCTGGCAGCAGATCGCATCGGTGGCCGGAATAGCCATCGGGGCGGGAGCCATCCAGACATTTGGGCTCTTAAGCGTTTACCCTCTCGTGTCGCTACTTTACGCGGCATCCCTCTTTACTGCCCTCGGCCTGTGGCTCTTTGCACGCTCGCGCCGACCTCTTGGAGACTTCCTGTGACCTGCCTTCGCCTCTACGTGCTTGCGACCATCCTGTTGATGACCCCGCTTACTGCTCTATCTGCCCGCGCCGAAAATGACGCGGTTGCGCAAACGACCGTTACCGTCAAGGATATCGCCGGGCGGGATGTACAGGTTAAGGTGCCCGTCTCACGAATGCTGCTCGGGGAAGGCAGACAACTCTACTTGGTCGCATCGCTCGACCGAGACAATCCGCTGGAGCGCATCGTCGCCTGGCGCAACGATCTGATCGAAGCCGATCCCGCGACCTACAGGCAATATCTCGAAAAGTTCCCCGAGCTTGCGAAATTGTCGACCTTCAAGGGAAATGAAGGAAGTCTGATCGATATCGAATCGGCGATCGTGAAGAAGCCCGACGTGGTTCTTCTCAACCTCGAAGCCAAACAGGCAAATGAGGACGCTCAGTATATCGAGAAACTCGCATCTCTCGACATACCGGTCCTCTACATCGACTTCAGGCATTACCCGCTTCAAAATACCGACCCCACGATCCGGCTGCTTGGCAAGATCATGGGACGTGAGGAGCGGGCAGAAGACGTGATCGCATTCCGTAGAGAGGCGATGGCTCGGGTCGAGAACGTGCTTGCCAGGACGAAGCCGGAGCGCCCGAAGGTTTTCATCGAGCGCATCGGCGGATATTCAGAGGACTGCTGCCTGTCATTCGGCGCCGAGAATTTCGGCAAATATGTCGATCTGGCCGGCGGACATAATATCGGCAGCGATTTTCTGCCCTCGACATTCGGACAGCTTAGTCCCGAGCAGGTGGTCGTCTCCAATCCCGATCATGTCATCGTCACCAGCGCCGACTGGCAGGCCTACGTGCCCGGTGGCCGATGGATTCCGGTTGGACCGAACGCAGATCTCGATGCCTCGAGGAAGAAGCTGGAATGGTTTACGATGCGGGACGCCTATGCCGGGACAACCGCACAGACGAACCGTAATTTCCATGCCATCTGGCATCAGTTTTACAACAGCCCCTATGAATTCATCGCGGTCCAATGGATCGCAAAATGGCTCCACCCAGATCTCTTCGCCGATCTCGACCCGGACGAAACGTTTTCCGAATATCACAAGCGCTTCCTGCCAATCGCCTATCAGCCCGGCTACGCCGTCAGCCTCGATATCCAAGCGCCATGACCGAAATCACGACAGCCATCAGCCCTGCCAATGCTGCCGCCCGCTATCGCCTCGCGAGCCTTAGAAAATATCTCGTGCTTTGTCTGCTGCTTGCCGCGGCACTGCTTGTGCTTCTCGCCGACATCGCCACTGGTCCGGCCTGGTATGGTCTGGACGACGTGCTGAAAACCGTGCTGATGCCGGTGGATGCGCAGCCTCAAATGCGCGTCGTCATCTGGTCCATTCGCATGCCATCAGCCCTCATGGCTGTGGTCGTCGGAATGGCGCTGGCAACTGCCGGGGTACAGATGCAAACGGTGCTCAACAACCCGCTCGCGAGCCCGTTCACGCTTGGCATTTCATCGGCAGCAAGCTTCGGCGCGGCGCTCGCCCTAGCTTTCGGCCTGTCCTTCATACCGGTCGCCGGCGAGTATATCGTTGCGGTCAACGCCTTCATCATGGCGCTTGGGTCCGCCCTCGTCATCCATTCCGTGGGATTGCGACGTGGAAGCTCGGTCCAGACGATCGTGTTGCTTGGTATCGCGCTGGTGTTCAGCTTCAATACCGCATTGGCAATCGTCCAGTATTTTGCAAATGATCAGGCTGTTGCCGCGATCGTGTTCTGGACGATGGGCAGCCTGACTAAGGCAACCTGGCCGAAGCTTGCCGTGACGCTCGCCGTCCTGGTACTCACCATTCCCGTCTTTGTTTATCGGCGCTGGCAGTTGACGGCGCTTCGGCTCGGAGAAGCGCGAGCGGCATCCTTCGGAATCCCGGTTCGTCGCCTTCGGCTGGAAACGCTCGTTTTGATATCGCTCCTGTCGTCCATCCCGGTGGCCTTCGTCGGGACGATTGGCTTTGTCGGACTTGTGGCGCCACACATTGCGCGCATGCTTGTCGGCGAGGACCAGCGGCACCTGTTGCCTGCCAGCGCCTTGATCGGAGCCTTGATCATGTCATCGAGTTCAACAGCCGCCAAGGTGCTCGTGCCGGGCGCAGTCTTGCCGATCGGCGTCATTACCGCCGTCATAGGCCTGCCGATCTTCTTCTATCTTATCCTCAAGGGAGGGCGCGAAACATGGTAGTCCTCAGCACCGAAGCGCTGGGAGCGATCTACGGTTCGCGGCCTGTCCTTACCAACGTATCGCTGCCTCCATGCCATGGGGGAGAAATCGTCGCGTTGATCGGAGCCAATGCAGCCGGCAAGTCAACGCTTCTGCGCCGCATAGCCGGCATCCTTCCGGGTGCTGGGCATTGCCGCCTGGCGGGTGTCGACGATCGCGAAACTGCGATCGCCTACATGCCGCAGGATCAGGTGAGCGGAGCGGCGCTGACCGTCTTCGAGGCCGTGCTTTTGGCACGCAAGCAGACGAGCGGCTGGAGGCTGGCCGACGCAGATCTCCATGAGGTCGAGCAGGCATTGGCGGCCTTGCAAATCGCGGATCTTGGGTCGGAATATGTTTCGGAGTTGAGCGGCGGCCAGCGCCAGCTCGTCGCGCTCGCACAATGCGTGGTTCGCGCTCCAACGGTGCTGCTTCTCGATGAGCCGACGAGTGCCCTTGACCTCCATCGTCAGTTCGACGTCATGAGGCATGTCAGGTCGCTGGCAAAGGAAAAAGGACTGCTCGTGATCATCGCGGTGCATGACCTGAATCTGGCGATGAAGTTCGCCGATAAGATCGCCATTCTTGCGCATGGAACACTGCATGCGTTCGGACCGGTCACCCAGGTGCTGACACCTGCAAATCTCGAGGCGGCATTTCGCGTGAAAAGCCGTCTCGAGACATGTTCGCAAGGCCAGCTTCACCTGATCGTTGACGACGCGGTGTGAAAGCTGCCTTTGGCTCCTTTCAACCGCTTCAGAAGTCCGTGGTCATCGATACTTTGAAGGTGCGCGGCGCACCCTGTGCGATCGTGCTGAAGCTTGCGACACCGGACCAATAGTCCTTATCGAACACGTTTTCGACGGAGGCCCGGAATGTGACGAGCCTCGTTTCGATTTCCGTCTTGTAGCGCGCACCGAGGTCAAGTCGCGTCCAGGATGGGATCTTCAGAGTATTGGTCGTGTTGATATATTGTTCGCCGGTGTGAATGACATTGGCCGTCAGCGTCAGGCCTTCCAGGAAAGACGCGTCCCATTCGGCCCCGATATTGGCCTGGATCTTGGGTACGCCAATTGGGCGCTTGCCACGGGTCGAAGCGCTCGACGTATTGGTCAGGTCGCCATCCATCAGCACCAAGCCGCCAAGCAAGCGCAGATCGTCCGTCACCTCGCCAAATACGTTGAATTCAACGCCGCGGTTGCGCTGCTCCCCGCCAGCGGTGAAGATCTGGCCGCCGCCGCTTGGCTCCAATTGGCCGAAGGGCTTCTCGATCTGGAATGCACTGACGGTCATGGCAATCTGTCCGAGGTCGATCTTGGTGCCGATCTCGTATTGGGTCGTCTTGTATGGAGCGAGCGTTTCGCCCGCATTGATGGCGGTGGTGGGAGCGGTATCGCCGATGCTCAGGCCCTGAGCGTAATTGGCATAGAAGGAAATCTCGTCCCAGGGACGGACGACAAGGCCAACCAGGGGCGTGACGGCGTCCTCGTCCGAAGACGACGAGACGGCACCTGTTGTTGCGTTGAAGTTCTTCGAGTCGATCTGCTGGAAGCGACCGCCGAGCGTCAACTGCACACGCTCGTCCAGCATCGACAAGGTGTCCGAAAGACCGATACCCGACAGTCTGGCTTCTGAGACCTTGGGCACGGAGCGCGGATCAGCGACAAATTGCTCGATGCGGCGGACAGGGTCGTACATGTTACTGAGCTGAGCTGCGCCTGAAACGATTGCGCGATCAAGGCTCTGATGGAGATAGCTCGCCTGCAGGGTCATCGTGTGTGAGACGGGTCCGGTGTCGAACTTGGCGCGGATACCCAATTCTGCCGTCAGTCTGTCGACGTCGAACACTGCATTCTGTGGCGTGATGCTGACGTCGCCCGCCGAATCCAGGATCGTGGGGAGACCAAAAAGGCGATGCACATGGGAATTGCCGCCGCCCAGGGCGCCAAACCAGGTGATGTCGTCGGTCAAGTCATATTCGACCCGGCCCAGGACCGAGTGGTCCCCGCTCTTCGACCACTCCCACGGTTCTTGGACGTTGAGCGATCCGTCGGGTGCGTCCGGCACGACCAAACCTGTCGTTTGAAGGAAGGGGCGCTGCGGTGCGTCGAAGGTTTCGCGCTGTCCGATCACGTCGAGTGTGGCTCGGAGATTTTCCCCCTGATAGTCTAGAGCCAAGGCCCCAACGTAAAAGTCCCGTGTCTGATCATCGATCGGCGTGTCGCCGCCATGGACGCTGCCGTTCAAACGAATTCCGAATTGCCGTTCGTCGCCGAACCGGCGCGACGTATCGACATGGACACCGCCCTGAAAGTCGGAAGCGTAGTCTGTCGTCAGCCGCGTCAGATCCTCATCGAGCGCTCGCTTCGGAACGATGTTGATCGTGCCGCCGACGGCGCTGTTGGGAGAGATTCCGTACAGGAAAGCGGTCGGACCTTTCAGCACCTCGACCCGCTCGGCATAGTCGGTGAAGACCCGGTAGGTGGGAGCAATGCCGTACACTCCGTCAAATGCGATTTCGCCGGCGTTGCCTTCTCCGACGGGAAAGCCCCTGATGTAGAAAGAGTCCAGCAGCCCGCCGGCGGAGTGCGTGTTTCTGACGGACGGATCGTTGTCCATCACCTCGCCCACGGTCTGGGCACCCTTGTCTTCGATTAACGCGGACGTATAGCCCGTGACGTTGAAAGGGGTCTCCATGAAATCCCGGTTTCCCAGGGCCCCCAATCGTGCACCTTTCGCAACCTGGCCGCCAGCATAGTCTTCAGGAAGGTTGCTGATTGTGGACGCGGTGTCTTTGTTGCCATTGACAATGATCGGTGCCAATTCGGTGACGTTTTGCGCATGCGCAACGCCATTGACAGCGGCGGCCGCCGCTATCGTGCATGCCAATCGAAATCTCATAAAATACCCCCTGGAAAACAAGCACGCCAACGCGATGTTAAGGTCCGGCGCCAGCCTCATCAGCTAAATAACATGAGTGTACTTGTCAAGATTTCGTGACGCAAATGATTTGGATCCAAGTTATCAAGACATGCGCCAAATTGCAGGGCCGCGGGCGGCATGGCATTTGGGGCTTGAAGCTAACCGGCACAAAGGGCAATCAAAGCTGAAGCAGTTGACGGGTGGACCCTCCCCTCCCCTCGAAGCCCTCTGTTCAGCACTATCTCGTAGAGCCAACCTCCTTATCCCGCGAACGTCGGCTCTTCCGATAAGTCCATGATACGCCGTTGTGACCCGGGAGCCTGTCGTCGCGGCACAAGTGCAAACCCGTACCGGGATTCGCGCGGTCGCAGCTCGCCCGTCCTTTTAGCTCGATCCCGCCTATGACGAACTATCTGAAAACATGGTCAATAAACAATTGAACGGAAGCAAGAGATCGATTTATTTCCGCTGGTGCTGACCCCACCTGAAGGCAGGTGCCGGATTCGGCGCTCGCCCTTTTGCCCCATTTTGCGTCGGCCCCGAATGTCCCTGGTTCTTTCCGCTTATATCGTGAGGAACTGGCGTCGTTTTAGCATGATGAGCGAGGCCATTTGCCCGAAGGAGGGCCATCAGCATAGGTCGGGGTATGAAGCCACCTTTCTCCGCGCGCCGTGACAAATCGCGCAGGTAGGCGCCCGGGGAGGCGATTTGCTCGGCTCTTTCCAAAATGCAGGCAACGACCGTCGCGGCGTTTTCCGGGCCCATGAGCGAACAAGCATGGTGATAGGTCAGGCGGTCTATGCCAAGCATTGTTGCGACGATGAAGGCTGCCGACGTTAGATCGTGCGAGTTAGAAATCTTTGCTCCTGGCGCGTAGCTGGCTATTTGCGGGCAGGCCTTGAGAACGAGCTCGAGTGTATTTGATTTCGACCGTGGGAGGCTCTCCTGGCTTCGTTGCCCAGACCTTGGGCCATCGGTAGGCGCCGTTATGGGGCTGGAATTCGCGGACTTGAGCAGATCTGCGGAAGCATGCCGCTCTGTTGGTTCAATGCGTTCATATTCAAAATGAGATTCAGAGTCTGATCTCTGTATGTGGCGCTCATTTTGATGGTGATTGGCGCTCTCATTGCGAACTTTTAGCTGTGTTTCCAACTGATTAATCACATCTTCGCGCAAGGCTTCCATCGTCTGAAGGGCAGCTTCGAGATCGGCGAGCTTCGGCTGGCGCGGTAACAGGTCGAGCAGGTCATGCAGGTGAAAGATAACGGTTGCCCAGTCGCCATTGATAGCCTCATGTTTCGCCGTCTCCACCAGCTTGGTGATGTCGCGGCGGCACAGTGTCAGCCGTTCCTTGAGGCGCTGAAGGTGCGAGCGCTCGGCGACGACCTGGGCTGCTAGACGTTCGATTTCGTCGGCACGGGCAAGCAGTGGGGCCAGCGAAAAACCGAAAGCGTCCCTGATCTCGCCGCTTCTGGCTTTATGCGCATAACGCTTTCCGTTTGGACTGTCTTTGCGAACAAGCAGTCCTGACTTCACAAGCGCTGAAAGGTGCCGACGGATCGTCTGTTCGGCCATGCCGTGGGCGCGCAAGGACAGTTGGACGTTTGAGGGGAAAACCACCAGGCTGTCCTCATCCGTGAGATCGTTGTTAGGATAAAAGCTCAAAAGAGCGTTTAAAAGTGCGAGGCCGCGATCGGTAACGCCAAGCATCGGCTTAGCTTCGCAAAGCGCGCGAAAGAGCTTCCACTTGTTGACGGTCGATCCCGTTTTGATGTTTCGCGTTGCGACCTGGTTTGCCAGCATGGCAAGCGACATCGGGCGCCGCCCAAAAGGCGTCGCTATGACTGCAATGTCCATTTCCTTCACCTTCAATTAGGCAAACGAAATAGGCTCACCAAACGGTGCCAAAAACTCTTGACTGTGATTCGGGGAAATGCGATTCTCGGTTTGCTACGACACGAGAGAGGCTTCCACGACGGTAACGTTGGGGGGCCTTTTTCTTTTGCGGCTTTGTCCTCTACTTGCGTACGTTTGTGGTTTTGATGAACTCGCTGTGCAGCGCCTCGATACGGCTGTTCAGGAATTCGATGAATTCGGCGGGAACTGATTTTGCAAAGCTCAATCGTGCTCCCGAGTTTGGATAACTTGCTGTCGCAAGGAGAAAGCCGTTGGCTCTGATTTCCTCGACGCGGGGTGAATATTGCTGCGCCAACGGCCTGGGAGCGCTCAGTGCGGCATGGGCAATCTGGAAGCGTTCATTGCTGTCGGTGCCTTCGTATGTGGCCAAAGCATCGCCAATGCGTTCTGACGCATCCGCAAGTGGGCTATAAGCCTCTTCGAAGGCGATCCAGCGACGGCGACCGATTTCAGGTGCGGCGCCGATCTTGGTCAAGATATCGCGAGGAATGGCGCTCGCGATGCGCAGCATCTCCGAGACATGAGATTTACCAGTTGCCAGTGACGCACAAATGATCTCGCGGCGGAAGCCCGCCTGCTCTTGTGAGAGTGCAAAAGCACATTTCTCGATAAAAGAGAGATCATTTCGGTTGGTGTTCTCCTCACCTTGGTAGACGATTGCCTCGTCATCGGTGAGATCGCGCATGATCGCGCGGAACTTGATGCCCAAAACCTTGGCGGCGGAAAGGCGGCGCCTGCCATAGACGATCTGGTAGGGCTTGTCCCCTCCCCGCTGTGGCCGGATGAGACCCGGAACGATCTGTCCGCGCTCTTTCATCGAGGCGACCAGTTCCTCGATTGCACCCGCCTCGTAGGCCCCATCGAACCGGTCTGGGATTGGCGACGGCGCGACCTCGTCAGGGGCAACCTCAACAATGTGGTCGCCTTCCTTCAAGATCTGGTCGAGGGCTTCACCCTTCTCTTGGATCTGGCGCACGCCCGCGGCAACCTTCATGAGGTGGGGAGACGGGGCTCGAGCGGCAGGTGGTGCTGGTTGAGCGCCCTGATCCAGGCTGCCCAGCACGTTTGCAAACATTCCACGAGAATCTTTACGGCTCATTCGCGACCCCATGCAGCCCAGAGGAGCTTTTCGATTTCGGCATTTGCAGCATTGATGGATTCGATCGCACGATCATAGGTTTTGGGCGCGGAAAAACGTGCGCGCTGAACCTCGTAGAGGCTTTGCTTCCAGGTCAGCGCATCAGCCACAGCCGTCGATTTCGAAACCATATTGAGGAGGAGATCGTCGCCAAAGACCTGGCGCATGAGCGCCGTCATGTTCGCTTGCGGATGGTCGTTGGCCTCGAACTTCGTCACTAGGAATTTTGCGAAGTCCCATTGCGCTGATGCCCCCATTTCGCTGAGGATCTGCATATAGGAGGACGCAAGTTCGAGAAATTTGCCGGTCGAATCGACATCGAGCATGTGGGCTGGAACGGGTATGATCACGCCCGTGGCGGCCGTCAATGACGATAACGTCAGGAAGTTCAGCGACGGCGCCGAATCCATGAGGATGACGTCGTAATCGTCTGCGACCTGTTCAAGCGCCTGAGCAATGCGAAGAAGAAAGCTTGTTCCGCCAGCTTGGCGCATTTCCAGAGCCACAGCCGTTTCAAATTCGGTTAGGTCGAGCCCGGCACAGATGACGTCGAACCCGGTAATGTGGGTTTTGTGGATGAGTTCGCTGGTCGGTTTCGGATCGGTGAAACGGATGGCGGCGTAGAGCGTATCATCTTCACGCGGATCGAAATCCGGGAGCGCGCCATGCAAGGCTGTGAGCGAAGCCTGGGGATCAAGGTCGACTGCCAGCACGCGGTACCCCTTCAGGGCCAGATAATGGCCAAGATGGATCGTCGTTGAAGTCTTGCTTGAGCCGCCCTTGAAATTGGTCACGGCGATGATTTGGCAATCCTCGCCGTCGATGCGACGGGGGTTCATCCACTTCTTGCGGCCTTTTTCGGCCAGTGTCATACGCAGCTCGAGGATTTGGTCAAGGCTGTACATCCGCCTCCCGTTGACCGACGTCTCCGGGTTCGGTCCTTTGTCTTTAAGGACGATTTGGCGAATGTAGGCTTCCGTAACGTCGAGAAGCGCAGCCACCTCCGAAGAGGAGAACTTTCGCATTTCGCGATAGGCGTTTGGCGGATACTGGGCCATGCTAAGATTCTGGAGAGCCGTTTCGAGTTTGCTCGAAAAGTTCTGCATGAAGTCAAGGCTGCTGAGATGCCGGTTCACGATTCTACCCTCTGTTCGATCACATAACTAAGCGCCGTTTGTGGTTAATGAAACGCTAACGCTGCCGTTGTTTCGCGAAAGAACGATAATTGCCCAAAATTGCGTAGTTACAGCAGTACTGCGATTCGCGGAAAGCAGCAAATTGAGGCGCTGACATGATTGCTGCGGTTCAACTACTGCCGATCGACTGGATGCGCTGACAGGGCGAACGATATGCAGCACGCAGACGTATAGCAGCGCAGGATGACTGGATGACGAAGGCTTGACGAGGGACGATCTGTTGTCGTGGGGCGGTTGCCAGGGTCATCTGTGTGCGAAGCGGGCGATCGCTTAGAAGGGATACGGCGCACGTGGCTGGACTGGCCAACTCCACTATTGTCGAAGGCTCGGGATTATTGTTGCGGGAGTTCCCCGCGGGGAACTTGATGGTGGGCGGTGGAGGTTGCTGAGCTCCGAGTTCGGTTGCCCACCGTCGCCCGCCGGCAGCGCGCTTCTCTGGCGAAGACTCTCCGTTGCTGGAGACATTGTAGGCTCCGCGAAGCGGTCACGTTACACTTTCCTTCGGTCTGCCATTCCGGCTTCTTCTTTGCTGAGGTCAGAGTCTCGATTGATTTCGTCGCGGCCGTCGTCGTGTTGTATTACGGCGCCCTTTTGCCGTCGACGGAAACCGTAAAAATCTCAGTCGGCACATTTTGGTTTTCAAAATGTTCCCCGCGGGGAACTTTGTAGCCTCCCCTCCCCTGCCAACGGGACGCCACTCATGTGCGGCGGTTTCTGCAGTAGCTGCCGCGCCGAGGCTATCTCTACCCTTGGCAATCTAGGCGTTGATGCGGTGATTGCGCGCCGTCCGAGTCCGGGGTTGAACGTACTGCGGGCCACGGCCTGTTCTGTTTTTTCCGAAGAGCGAAATTCGCAGCTCGGGATGGTGCGGCATGAAGATTGCGGACGGTTGCATGTTTTGAGGTGCGCGGTTGAGGATCCGCTTTTCTTGCGGAGTTCCCCGCGGGGAACTGAAGCTCAGGTTTTCAACGCTGATCGCTCGTTTGTCCTTCAGAAACCCGCTCGAAACCTTCCGACCGGTGCGGCTGACCGAACTGACTACCGATCGCCAGAGGGACCCGCCGTGATCGCCGTTCGACTAAATGACGGCTAATGGGATGACCCGCGGCAGCGGCAGGGTAGTGGGCATGCGCCTTACAGAGGAAAGTTCCCCGCGGGGAACCATGCGCTCCCGCCGGCCGGCCAAAGTGCGTGTGCCATCACGCCCGGTCGGTCGAACGGAGTTTCGAAGAAATCGTCGTACGGCGAGAAGGAGGGATCTGGTGACTGGCGCTGTTCGGCCAGAACTTGCCACCGAACCGGTGGCCGCACGGGGTCGACCGTTGTATCTCTGGTTCATCTTGCGGCGGTTTTTATCTGCGCCCCAGCGCGCCGAGCACATTGTCCGGCTGCAAGCGTTTTAGCAGCGGCGCAGATTGCGGCCTCAAGAGGAAATTCCGGTTCTGTTTCCATGGCAGCGGCGCAACAAATTTCTCGTTTGATCCGAAAGGCAATCGACGCGTCCACTTTTTGCAGCGCTGTTGACGCCGATCTTGCTTCGGGGCTCGCCACAGATCAGCTGGAGGGCGGACGGGCTTCGGAGATCAAGGTTATCCTAGTAGGTATGATTTGATCGCTGTACAGAGGCAGAAGTCTCCTAATCCTTCCATTTGCCTGCAACGAATTCCTGGAGCTCATTCGGTGCGGCAGGGGAGGGGGCTTCCCGATCTCCGGCGATTTCACCGTGAGAGCATTGGAGCCTCCGGTTCTGGGAACCTGTCTGGCCTGTAATCTCGGTTAACTCCCTCACGACGATATTTGCTGATCTGTGCCAGTGCGAGGTGAATCCAGCTGTGGGCGTGTTGATAGGGCTAATGTGAGGTTGAAGTGCTACGGGCTGAATGCTCGGCGATCCCACTTTTATGCAATCCCGCTGAAGCTCTGATGATCGCGGCGACCAGTCCGGCAGCTACTGCGTTTAAAGTATCACTCGTTCATCCGTGTGCCGTCGCGGGGCGCCTTGGTGACCGGCCGGATCGGGAGAAAGACGTGCGTATTATCAGTATCGCTTCTGTGGGAACTTGCCCGCCAGGGTCGGATTTGAGACTATCGGTCGGCGATTCGATGCAGATAGGCCATAGTTCCTTCGCTCGCGTATGGTTAACAAACTGTTCCTCTGCGGTAGAAGAAGTTAAGCAGGGATAAGCTTCCGTTAGCGCATTAAAAGATAATTATCCCAAGATGTTGTGAATCCTGATAAATGAGCACGTTACCCATGTCGGCCGGGTTAACAGCCACTGTTGTGGCTCTTAGCTTCCGATTTCAAATGAAGCGATAAGCGAGAAATTCGGCGTTGAAGTCGCCGCTTACGTTTTTACTCTGGAGCAGGAATTTGCTGACTAAAGCACTGATGCCTTGGTTAGATTCACACGGAAGCGATCCCGCCGCCGGTGAAGCATGATCGAGTTGTTTCTGGACGTAACGCTCGTCGACTTCAACGGAAGAGGCCAAGCCCACGCGAAGGGAATGGCCGGAGAATTTAGAGGCGCGTTCAATTTCGCTGAGAGCGACCTTCGGTCGCGAGAGATGAATTGCAGGATCGATTATTTGGAGCAGCATGACTAGCCGCACCATGGCCTTGGGGTCGGAGGGCAGCCAGTCGGCCCGCATATGAAGGGAACTGCAAGTCCTTCCGAGATCAGGGTTCGTCCGACGTCCTGGCCATCAACCTTCAAGATTCCGCAGCTCCGGCCGTAGTTGCATTTGCCCGTTCGCTCGGTTCCTGGCTTGCACGAGCAAGCAACTTTCGTGACGGCCGTTTTTCCTGACGAGACGATCTCGACAAGACGCATCGTCGCTCGGATGCCAAGCTGCTTTTCGCGATCACACCGTGGTTCAAATTTCTCTGGCGTATTGAAGCCCACCAAACGAACTGGCGTGCCATCGTCCATTCTGATCGTGTCGCCATCAGTCACGGTAAAACTTCTAGCTTCTGAGGTGGATAGCGAGGCCCCAGGAAACCATCCACCAGCAACGTCTTCGAGTTGCTTGATCGCTGCACCGAACATCATGACGATCAAGACCGCACCGAGGATCAACAGCTTTTGTTCACTTCGTCTGAGCCTCCAATATCGCGGCCGGCGTCGATATCTCGGACGTGCTTTTGCGGTGCTGGTAATCAGGCGAAGGTCGGCATCACCCTTAATCTGGGTCAGCCGCCTCAACGTCGCCAGTTGTTTCTCGCTGAAACGGGTTCTCGTTCCGTAACGGATGAGCCTTTCGTGCATATCTATCAAGAATTGCCGCCGCCAACCGGTCGCCCGTCCCTGTAGAAGAGCATCCTCAATACGGCTGCGAAAGTACGTGACCTCAGTCTCACTCAACATCGCCGATCCCCGAACACTATCTTCCATAGCCGGTACAGGTTAAACGCGAGTATTCGAAATACTCACGATTTTCTGATGTCAAACTCAGATTGATCGGTTTCGAATGGCCTGCCCCGCTGGAGTGTCGTGAATTTTGACGACAACGAAAGCTTGTCTGCTGCTCACAGGCGACCATTTTCTTGGACCAGCGCCTTTATCAGCGATGAACTCGCCGCTTTCGGCGAAAGCTCGAAAGCTTCCGAACCGGAAATGCCCAAACGCGTGACGACACGACCCAGGCTAAGCGCTGCATAGGACCCGCCGTCGAGCAAAGTGCGCTGGGAGTCCGCATGGGCTTCATTATTGCGGTTCTCCACGCGTATTGCCGCGCCGACCAGCCGTTTGCGGCGTTGGCCCGTGCCTATCTTGCCGCGTTGACACAGACGGTGGAGACCCTTGGTTCATGGATCGGTGAAGCGTCGCGCCAACAGACCGGGATTGACGCTCAAGGCGAAGCGGCCGTGCTGCAGGGCAGGGACGTTCGCGAACAAGCGTAATGAAGGCGCCTGCCGCAGCATGTGCTTCACGGGTGGTCGCGTGGGATTTAAAATCTCCAAAATGTTTTGCTGGTTAAGCGTGGTTTTGCAGCCATGCTCGTGAGACGATCTTTAAGACAGCGAATCGTCAGTTTTTCAGGATTTCAAAGATTTGACCAAATTCACAACCCAACATTTCGAGCTGCTTCGCGACTTCAAAGGCCGTAAATATGACAAGAACGACCCGGCCCATCAAGCCGCCAATATGGAACTCAAAGCTGCCTATGATTTGACCAAACAATGGGCCGATGGCGTCTGTTCAAGACTTTTTCCTGACGGCTTCGTGACGTGCCGGCGCCGGCCCACCAACCAGGGCGGCAATTTTGAATCCTACAATTGGGCGCGGATCTATCCGACGCGAACCGCTCCGCAGGAGCTTGCCTACACCGTCGGCATCGAAGCCGGCGGCTATTTCACCGTCAAGCTTGATACGGTGCATCTGCCTGACAACGATCCCGTGCGCCGTAAATATGCTGAGCTGCGCGGCAGCTACGACGACAGCTCCCCCATGGTTGCGACCTTGAGTATTGTCGACGGCGTTAGTCGGTCGCTTGAGCAGATCATCGATTGGAGCGTTGACGAGATTTCGAAATTTTCGCCAGGCTATGACGCCCTGGCTGACGCGCTCGGTTTGAAGCCATCCGTCGATGAGGAAATCCTTCGTCATTTCGACGCCAAGGTCGCGTTCAAGATGGCGCGCGCCGGATGGGCGCCCGAAGAGCGCGCATTATTTTGCCGGCTGGCCAGGTTGCTTCACGATCATGATCTGGACTGGTGGCACATCGATAGCGATATCGAGGTTCGTTTTGGGCGCAAGGAAATCGGCGCTGAACGGGCGACGGGCGTCCTGGGCTCGGTGCAGGGACGCACAGGGCGGACGATTAGCCTCAGGCACGATCTTGGCGAGCTGCAAAGTTTCGAGCGGCAGCCATTGACCGAAAACGTCTTGTCGCAGTTAGAAACCGCACTGTCGTCAAGCAGTGCGGTTCTGCTGGAATGGGCCGCCCCTGACCCGGAGCGCGCCGGGTATTGGCCTGACGCGCTGTCGGTAGAAGTGACCGGGGGCGATCCGGACAAGCAGGGCGATAAAAGTGCTTCGACGCGGACGGCGGCAGCCAGGTCGCGCAACATCATCTATTACGGCCCTCCTGGAACCGGAAAGACCTTTGAAGTACAGCGCTTACTGCACACGGAGTATCAGGACCTGGCGGCAAACGCTAACGAAAATGACTGGCGCGGACGGTTCATAATTGAAAACATTGCGACTTTGACGTGGTGGGAGGCAATTGCTGCTGCGCTCTTCGACTTGCAAAAGCCTGTCAAAGTGACAGAGATCCGCAATCATCCGTTCATCGCGGTCCGCACGGCGGCTGGCAGCAACAGCCATGTCCACCAAACCATCCATCGGATCCTTGGATCGCACGCGGTCGTGGCGACACAAGGTCAAACGCATGCGCCAATCATTTTCGAAAAGACGGAAGATGGCGCATGGCTGCTGTCAGGAGAGTGGAGCGATGCCGGTACGGAGATTGTCAAGACGGTTGAGGACTACAGGCGCGGACCGGGCGCCGGCAGCATCGTCAAGCGCTACGAGTTTGTCACGTTCCATCAGTCCTACGGATATGAAGAATTCGTCGAGGGGATCCGGCCTCGTGTGGATGAGGATGGCGAGGGCGCAAGGGTCGATTACGAGATAAAGCCCGGCGTTTTTCTCAAACTTTGTGATGCGGCTTCGGCAGCGCCCGAGCACCGATTTGCAATCGTTATCGACGAGATCAACCGCGGCAATATCAGCAAGATCTTCGGCGAGCTGATTACGCTGATCGAGCCTGACAAGCGCCGCGGAATGGACCAGGAAATAACGGTGACGCTGCCATATTCGGGTCGAAAATTTTCGGTCCCGCAAAATGTCGATATCATTGGCACCATGAACACGGCCGATCGCTCGCTGGCACTCCTCGACACGGCCTTGCGGCGCCGCTTCGACTTTAAGCCTATCTATCCTGATTGGGGCAATACGCCAGGCGCACCATTGCAGGATCTGACGGTTGAGGTCGGTGGCGCGACAATCGAGATTGCAGCAATGCTGGGCGCCATGAACGAGCGGATCGACGCCCTCTATGACCGCGATCATATGATTGGTCACGCCTATTTCACGCATCTGAAGCAGGTTGGCGACGGACTTGAACGTTTCGAGGCGCTGGCAAACATTTTCCGAGCCAATATCCTGCCGCTGCTCGAGGAATATTTCTTTGAGGACTGGCACAAGATCAGATTGGTTCTCGGCGATAATCGGAAAGAGGCTGCGGCCCAGTTTATCGCGCAAATGGGCGAGCCAGAGGAGGAATATCGACGTCTCTTCGGGGCAGACATTGCCCTTGAGGCGTTCAGCGCGGCCAGCCCGCGTTACATGCTGCAGCCTGAGGCCATATCAAATCCTTCGGCCTATCTCGGAATCTATAAGGCCTTGCGATGACCACTTCATGCCGCACTCACCCCGTCTGCACCATCTATGAGCATGACGTGCTGGTGGCAGAAGGTGGGCCTCTGTCCAAGAGTGCGGGAAGCGGAGAAGTTCCGGTTCCGGTTTTTGATTGGCTGCAGAGACAATGCCTGATGCAATCTGCCGACAATCGGCCGCGCTGGGCTCGCCTTGGTCAGCGTGCAGGCGTCCTGACGGTGCAGGTGACGAATTATGTTGGCGTCATTCGCGCCCCCAGCGGGTTTCAGATCGAAGTCCTGCCAAAAGTCGGCCGTGTCCATGGGCAGGCCGACTGGGCGCGGCGCCTGCTCGTTCGCATGCTTGCCTGCCTCGGCTCGTTCCGGCATATCAAAACGGCCCGCGCCGAGCTTGCGGCGACACGAATGCCCTTGCAGGAAATCTTCGTGGCCGAGTTCCTCGAAAGCGTGTCATCGATCGTCAAACGCGGACTTAGGGGGCTCTACACGACACAGCAGGACAATCTGCCCTTCCTTCGCGGCAAGCTCGTCTTCAGCGAGCATTTGCGGCGCAATCTGGTGCGGCGAGACAGCTTTTTCAGTGAGCATAGCGATTTTACGACAAATCGGCCGGAAAACCGGCTGATCCACGCCGCATTGCGCCAGGTCATTGCCCAATCTGTGACGCATTCAAACCAACAGCGCGCGCTCGAACTGCGTCTCGTTTTGAGCGATGTTCCCGTCTCGACTAATGTGGCGGCCGACCTGCGTGCGCTTCAGCCAGAGCGAAACACGGCCCACTATGCTGAGGCCCTCAGCTGGGCTGAGCTGATCTTGACCGGGCGAGCCCCATTGACAGGGGCTGGCGGCCAATCGGCGACATCCATGCTGTTTCCGATGGAGATGCTTTTTGAAGCCTATGTTGCAAAACATCTCAGTCTCGCAGGCGATGCCTTGCTGCGGCTGAAGGTTCATCCTGCTACGCATTATCTGGTCGAGCACGAGGATGAGCGATGGTTCCGGCTCGAGCCGGATCTTGTTGTTCGAAGGGGAGCTCGCAACCTCGCCGTGCTCGATGCGAAGTGGAAGCTTCTGAACGCATCCTCGTCTGCGAGAAAAGATCGCTACAACCTGTCGCAAGGCGATTTCTACCAGCTCCACACCTACGGCCAGACTTACCTTGCCGGTGAAGGCGATGTCATCCTGATCTACCCCAAGACCGAGACGTTTCACCGGCCGCTGAAGCCGTTTGTCTTCCCGCACGCTCCTGGCCTGCGGCTGTGGGTCGTGCCCTTTTGTCTGGACAACAAGATGCTCATTCAGCCGGAACAGGAACACTCAATTCCGCTGTTCCCGCCGATTTTTTAGAAGCCCGGACCAGGCTTTTGCAGGCCCAACCCCACTTTAAAGCTTGCCGTTGTCTTACCCGCAATCCGATGCGTCGGCATATGCGGCTTCCTCTCGTAGATGACAGGATGTACGACGATTTCACCGGATGCGCAGTCTGACCGGGCTTCATCCATGCGAATAGCCTCAATTTTGCGGTTTGGAGCTTCGCAAAAGGGAGAGACGTAAATACTCGCAATTTGCTCTATCGGCATCCGGAAGATGAAAGCGGCAGGCCGCTCTTTGGCCTGCCGCCTCCACTCCGAACGATCTGCCGCAGACGCTCAAGGAGTGGTGACTGAAGGTCGTCGGTCGGGATTTGGCAACCCAAACTCACCAACATGGACATGCTACCGACACCATTTATTAAAACAACCTCGCTTGGAGCGAGATTTTGGCATAGTCCTCAAGTGGGCCGAAACTGCGTCATGGCTTGGCTGCGAGGAACACCCTGGAAAGCCCATCTGTATGACATCCAAGGAGAGTGACGGTTGAATAGCATCACAAAGTTTGTCTCGGAACTGGTGCGCGCGGCCAATGAACCCGAAAAGCTAACGCCTTCGGAGTTCGCGCGCCTCCTTGATCGAGCGGTCGTTACCACCGTGGACCTGCGTGAGCGAGCCGGCATCCCAAGCAGTGGTACAAGCAGGGACGCACTGGTCGAACTCAGCGCGATTGCCTATGCGGCTGATGAACAGTCCAACCATCAGCGGAGTGGCGCATTGTTAAAAGCCGCCGACATGATCAGGACGCTGCACATCGTCATTGAAAGCGGCGTTGCCATCGGCGTGAAGATTGTTGAAAGCGGGAAGGGTCCCTAAGCCCCGCGGAGAGCATGGCGCAACGATTTGCGACACATTCCGCTCATTGGCTTCATCACAAGCAAACGCCAGGTGCCTTCAAGAGCGGCTGACTGAAGCATATTCGCCAGGGCACCCTATTGGCTGGCGATGGCATAAAGCCGTTCCACAATTTTTGCCCGCAACTTCCACTGGTTGCCTCCGGGCATGCGGCCTGTCGCGAGAAGAGCTTGACGGAGAGGCTAAAGTGTATCGCACGACGTCAGCGTTCTGAAGAGATGCCGGCATACCCAAGAATCGAGATGGCGAAGGGAAAGGAATCGTCGCATTTTGGGGGCACAGATGTCAGATCCGGTTAAGGTACGGCGGGGGGCATACGAAAAGCCTGTTTACCGTGCTTCATCGGCGTGAGATGGATGACTAGTTGCCTTCCACGCGGGTCGATCGCTATCCGTCAGCGGGGCAACGCCACGACACAAAAAAGGTCTCGTCGGTTCGCTACTCATGCTGTCCTTACGCAGATCGCTGCGGGCGTTGATTGTTCATACGCCCGTCAATCAATTATGACAGTCCAGTATTTGTGGTTTTTCGGAGGAATGATGGACAGGCCTTGGACTGAAAGCCGTGGTCCGGTCGCGGCATCCGAACGCGATGTTCAGAAGGCGGACACAATCAATGCGCTTCTCGTCGTAAAGATCGACGTCTTGCCGCAAAAGGCCGGTGATCCGATACGGCCGTTTGTTATTGGCATCCTCGATGACATTCGGCCGCTTCTGAAACCCGGTGCGAGGCTGACGAAACTCAGACGAGCGGTGGCCATTTACGCACGACTGAAGCGTTATTATTTTGCCAGTGCCCAGCCAGATTCGATGCGTCATGATCTTGCCGGTATGCCGATCGAACCAGTTTCGCCGGCAGACAGGATGGAAGCGCAGCGGCAGTTTCTAGAAATGAAGCGAATGAAGCCGAAGACTGAATTGTCGGGCGGACTTACAGAGAAAGCGGCCGAGCGCGAATAAACGAAGAAAGAAATGATCCGTGCCGCGCTCCTCGAGCGGACCGCCGCCAAGCACTGGTCCGAAGTTTCCGCATTTTGCAGCTTCGATGGTCGTCGCTTTAAGCCGAAGTCGGACGAAATAACGAGGAGGAGGATTAGACCACTTACAGCCGCTTTCGAATAGCTGTCAGACGACGCGGCAGAACGAAGGGTCCCGGAGCTCGCTGCCAGCCCGGTATGGTCCGCTTCAAGGAGCGCAACTATCGCAATCAAGAGCGGCGCGAAGTCTGCCCAAGGACGTGTGCGAGTTCGGTTCCGCAGATTTCCCGCCTTGTTCAGTGCCCAGCATGGCCGGATCTGAACAGGGAGGGAACAGGACAACTGGCGTTTCGAGAACGGCAACTACCACGGCCGCAGAAGGTCACGATTGCCGAGCTTCCGAAGGAGCGCGCGGCGTAAAGCTAATGGCGTAGTCTTTCGACTGAGATGGCGGCCGGAACCAGAAGATAGATGCATCTGTCTGGAGTTTGGCGCGTCCATCGCCGGAATGCGTTCTTCCTTGTCTGGCGGGGATGGCAAGCCGTTGCCATTGAGCGTTTTATGGTGACGCTGCTATAGCTGCCGGCCTTGAAACGCAATCCACTGCGTTCCCGATATAACGATGACAACGATCGGCCGGATCGAGCTTGAGGGTTTGCGGCTTCATCGGCGGCGGCGGTTTTCCTCCTGCGCCCGCGGGCAGGCAGGCGACGCGATCAGCCACCCGATTATCAAATACGTGCGCTTACGCCGTCAGGCGTCAGCTCGGCTCGCCCTTGCAAAATTTGGTTTGAAAATTCCCCACTACCGTCGACAGCCTGCCCGGATCTTTATCCCCATACCTAAGAGGCCAGGACTTCGTCCTTTGGACAAAGGAACATAACTCGCCGTCGCCGTTGCAGGTTATGTTTGCACCAGTAAGCGTCGTTCCTCGTTGCGATGATCCCATAGCGGCCGGCATTTCGAGATAGGATACCCCCGACAACGAGCGAAAATCGAAGGTAAGCTTCACCTCCTCCTTGGAATTAGAGCTTTTCTTGATCGATGCCAGGTCGACGAGATACGTGCAGTCATCGGTGTGGTTGATCGTTATGGTGGTTTGATTGCCCTGGCTTTCCGCCACGTAGGTCAAAGGCTCAGCGGAGGTCTCGTGGAACACCGGCGGATGTTCATTCATGTCCGCAGGCAGAGGCGTTCCCTCCTCGAGCCCGAAAACCATATAGGCCACAGTCTGGGCCGCAGCGGGTCCGTCGGCTGCCTTGGACGTTTGCTCCGAGCAGCCTGCAAGGATAAGCAGGCCCAGGACGAGGGGAAGTCTATTTGTCATGAAACCTCTCGAAAACAGGGGTGGGCAATTGCCTGCATGGGCAGGATTACCGTTTAATTGCCGTCCACACCTTGCCATCCACTTCCCGTCTTGATGAGGCGGCGGGTGATGGTCCAGTTTTCGGGTCCATCGGTGATGAATGTACACATGTAGCCAGGTCTGCCCGCGGCTTCCACGCATTGGTTGTCGTGAACCTGGATGCCGAAGGCCTTTTCGACATCACTCTCCGTAGGGCCGGAACTGGACGGAGAACAGGACGATAACAGGGCTGCTAAACAAATGACGGCGATGGAAAATCTCTGCATGGATGCTTCACGATGCTTTTTAAAATGCAGGGAATGGACGGGGACTATCACAACGGTTTGACCGGCTGACCGCAATGGGCAGAGAGCGTGCACTCCATGAAGACGGTGCTTGACGTCGTTATCATTCGAAGGCCTATTGATGTATAAGGAAGGTAGAGGATGTGCGTGGTGGTGTACTCGCATCTAACTGATTATCAAAATCACCGGGTTTGCAAATACAGTATACTTCCGTATTGAATTGGCAGAGCTAAGCCAACGCTAAACTATTGCGCTTCGAGAAGAACAAACGGTGTGGTTCGAACCTTTGAGGCCTGCGATAGAAGCAGGAATTCAACCATCCTCGGTGTTAGGAGAACACGCAAATCGGTCAGCAGCTGATCGACCCGTAGACGTCATTGGCGAATACAGCTGATAGCCTTGGCCGCCTTGCGGAAAGTCAGGGATCGCACTTTGGCTGTCCTTTACGCTCAAGGTCAGTTGCTTGTCACCCCGCGCTCTGACCAGTGAACGCTGCCTGTGACGGTAACCTCGCCACATTTGCGGCACGCACTTACTATTTAGAAAAACAGGTTACTCGGATGTTGATCTTGCCCTGGGCGGTGGACGATGAGCCACCAAACAAAAAGCGGCAGCATCCTGTAAGTACCCGCAAGAGGCCTCCAGTGTTGTGTCACTATTCCGAGCAGGTGGGAGCAGAGGCGCCAACCTGTTGAGAGCGTTGAGGCCGCGTGACAGACTTCGACGGGGGAGGCCTAGCGCCACTCCTTGCGCTGAAACAGGAATTCGGCGGGAAGGCATATCATCAGTTCGAGTGTCGACAGCACCGGGACGAAAGCTGCCCTGGCAGGCTGATGGTTTGGTCCCAATCATTGGCGCTCGCCCTTCCGACGAGCGCCACCGACAAAGGTCATTTCAGAACGGCGTTGGCAATCGCCTTTCCAATTGAGGCGATTGCAGCGTTTCTCTGGTCCATCGATGCCTCCGTTTCGGTCAGATAGACCGCTGCGACAATCGGAGAATGCTTCGGCGGCCACATAACGGCAATGACCCCGCGTGTTCCAAAGCCACCGGCACCGGTGCGGTCGGCAATGCGCCAGTCGGCTGGGATGCCTGCGCGCAGTAAGGGAGCGCCAACCTCGTTTTTGACGAGCCAGTCCGTCAGCTGGTTGCGGGCGTCTCTATCAAGGGCCTGTCCCAAGACAAGCTTTTGCAATGTCGCTGATATGGCGCGCGGTGTCGTTGTATCCCGCGGATCGCCGGGTTTTGCTTCGTTCAGCGTCGGTTCGTTTCTGTCCAGGCGCGTCGTCTCGTCGCCTATTTTGCGGAGGAAAGCGGTGACGGCGGAAGGGCCGCCAAGCTTCTCCAAAACCTTGTTGATCGCCGTGTTATCGCTGGTACGCAAAGCAATCCCACAAAGTTCCGATACTGGCAAAGTGTTGCCAATCATCGCCTTAGTGACAGGAGCGTATTCTTGAATGTCTGTTTCAAGGATCTTTGCCTTAGCCTCCCTCACGGTGTCAGCGCTTGCCAATAGCGCAGCGCAGGTCAGCGCTTTCGACGTGCTTGCCATAGCAAAGCGATCGTCAGCCTGATAAAACCATGTACGATCGTCGCCAGTGTCGATAACTGCAAGCCCCACCTTCGCCTTGAGTGCTGTTTCGGCCGCCTGCGCTGCCGCCACGACTGGATCATCGCCAGCGCTTGACGGGCTCAGCCCCGCCGCCCAGGCAAACGCGATTATACCTACGGCTGTTAGGAACCCAATTCTCATCATCCCATGCTCCAAAAAAGCCTCGTCTACGGCAGTGCCGCGCCGGCCAATAAAACAATGTCCAATGGTCCAAAGATTGAGGCTTATGTTGGACGGTTTCCCCCGCGTTTGGGTTTTCAGGGCAGAAACAAAGATCGATTGCCGGAACGGCTTTCGAAAGGGCTTGCAATCCAGTCGCCGGAAACGTCACACCTGCCCAACGGAGTGATTGTGACCAATGCGGCTTGGTCTAAGTTCGGAGGCGCGCTCTAGGTTAACCGGAATTGCTTGGAACAGAGGTTTGGCTAAGTTTTTGCCAAGTCCTCGTCCTCCGGCTGTCGACCCTTCCTTCATTTCCGCCCATGACCGTTCGGTGAGGTGACGCAGGATTGACGGCTCCTCGGCGGTTGCGGGGGCCATGGGAGCGAACGCTTCGTCTTCCACAATCATCTGCGGCCCGCGCCAGTGGAATTGACGGACGAACGCGTCGGAAACGCGCGGCCCGCTCGATGATTGACTCTATTGAGCGAAAGCTAGTCTGACCGGGCCAGCAAGAAGCTTTGCGGCCTGGTTATGCCATCTCACCAGCGCCGTCATCGCAGGCGGGCGAAGGTCTCACTCGTGGCAAAGAGGAGAGACCTCGTTCGCAGTTTGCGGGAGCGCGAGTGCTCGCGCTCCCGCTTTTTTTAGAATTCTTCCCAATTGTCGGCTAAAGGGGCCGCCGCAGCGCTCGTGCGTGCGATGAAAGCCTTGGCGATCTTGCCTGGCATGCTGCGGACGGGCGAGGAAACAGGCGCCGACGCAGAGGCCGAGGCTAGTGCTGCGGACGTGCGTCGAAGCGAAGCGGTCTGAGATGAAGCCGTCGTTGCCGATCGCCCGAGCTGGAACTGGCCGATCATCTCTCGCAGCCTGCCGGCTTCGTTGGCAAGTGAGGCTCCCGCGGCGTTCGCCTCTTCGACCATGGCGGCGTTTTGCTGGGTTACCTGGTCCATCTGATTGACGGCGGTGTTGACCTCCGAGAGGCCAACCGACTGTTCACGCGCCGAGGTCGCTATTGCGTCCATGTGCTGGTTGATAGAGGCGATGAATTGGCTGATGGTCGCGAGGGCTTCGCCGGTTTGGCTGACGAGCTTGACACCGGTCTCGACCTCGACGGAGGAGTTGCGAATGAGCTCCTTGATCTCCTTGGCGGCCTGCGCTGAACGCTGTGCGAGCTCGCGAACTTCCTGCGCTACCACCGCAAAGCCCTTGCCTGCCTCTCCGGCACGGGCAGCTTCAACGCCGGCGTTCAAAGCAAGAAGGTTCGTCTGGAATGCGATTTCGTCGATCACGCCAATGATGTTGGATACACTGGCCGATGACGCCTCGATCTTGTGCATGGCTTGGACGGCATCTGCGACCACTTTGCCAGAATGGCTGGCGCTGCTACTGGCTTGGACTGCCACATTGCGAGCTTCTTCCGCACGTTTTGATGAATTGGATACGTTGGCAGTGATTTCATCAAGGGCTGCGGCCGTTTCCTCGAGCGAGGCTGCCTGCTGTTCGGTGCGCTTTGCAAGGTCGTCTGCGCTGCGGCTAACCTCGCGTGCGCCTCCGTCGATAGAGTTTCCGACCTGGGCGACGCCGCTAAGCGTGCTTCGCAACTGCCCGACCGCGAGGTTGAAGTCGTTGCGCAGGTTTTCGAAATCAGGCGCGAACGCGGCCTGCAACTCGAAGGTTAGGTCGCCGGACGCAAGGTGCTTAAGCCCGTCAGCCAAACCACTCGTCGCCTCGGCCATGGCTTCGGCGCGGATACGCTCGTGCTCGGCAGCAATGCGGCGCTCTTCCTCGGTCTCGTTGCGTCGAGCGGCGGCTTCCTTTTCGAGCCTTTCGTTGTTCTGCGCATTGGCGCGGAATACCTCGACGGCAGCAGCCATCTCGCCAATTTCATCGGCGCGGCCTGCGAAGGAAACCGGCGATGCAACGTCGCCACCGGCTAGCCTGTTCATCGATTCTGTAATCTTGTTGATGGGACGTGCGATGCCTGAAACTGCAAACCAGATCGAGCCGCCAATCATTGCCGCCGCCGCTATCAGGAGGAGCGTCGTCACTAGGATCGTCTGCTGATAGGATGCTTTGCTGCCCTCGTAGGAGGCTTCTGCACCTTTGGAATTGAAGTCAATCAGCTTTGCGAGAGCGTCGTCAACGCGCGAGCGGATTGGCTCCATGTCGCCAAGGATGATCTGCTCGGCAGCCGCGTCGTCATGGGCGGCGGATGCCGCCTTCAGCGGTCCCAAAAGGAGGTCGAACTTGGCAAGGTCGTCTCTGATCTTCCTCGTTATCTCGAGCTCTTGCTGCGTCGGCGACAGGCTGTCATAGCCATCAAGCGCCTTCGAGAGCCTCGATTTCGCCTCTGCGGCATCCGCCTCGGCCTTGTCCATCCGCTCCTTCGAGCTGGCGATCACGTGATTGCGCCAGGCGACGCGCAGATCGGTAAAAGCGTTGTCGGAGTCCTTGGCAAAAGCAAGGCTTGGCATCCAGTTGGCGGCGATGTCCGCCGTGTTCTGGTTGATATCCGATAGGCGCGTCAGAGCGAAAGCAGAAAAGCCGGCGAATATCAGGCCGATCATCGTAAAGACGATGACGAGAGCGGTCTTGATCTTAGGACGGGTCATGGAGAAACTCGGAGCGCCTGCACGGCAGATCATCTGCTTCAGGCGACATGCTGGCGGCCACTCATGCCGACGTTCTTTATTAGCAACGCTGAGTTTACGTTTTGTAAACGCTGCCGCAGCCTCTTAAGGCTCCAAATTTGATGCCATCGCTCTTTGCCACAAAGGGTCTTTAGGCTTCTATTGAAACAGCATCTTGGGCCTAGGGCAGCAGTCCCAAGCTCCGGTCAGCGCTGTCGCCAACGAGGTGGGCGTCGTGTTACTTGGATTTAATCGTCGCAACTCTTAAGGCATCGGTGATTTCAGCGCGTGCGACGCCAATCAAGATCTCCATCGCGCGTCTTGCCGCGACAGGATCACGCAATCGGATAGCCTCCAGAACATCGTGATGCTTTTGAATTGCTTGTTCTTGCGATTGGCTGGCACGATTGGTCAAGCGAAAGCTCGCCAGCAGGGCAGCACGAATGGCGCTTGCGAATTGGCGATAGACCCAGTTTCCGCTGGCGTTGATGATTGCGGTATGGAATTCAAGGTCGGCGCGGCTCCATTCCTCATTGTCGCGCGCGTTGGCGTCAACCATATCCTCGAAGGCCTGAGCAATTCGCGAGAGTTGCCTTGCAGTTGCGTTTCGGGCTGCGTGCTCGGCTGCGGCCGGCTCGAGGATTTGACGGGCGTCTAAAAGCGACGTGTAGAAAGATTCGTCGCCGCCGAGTGACAGCATCACGTCGAGGACGAGTGGATCCAGATAGTTCCAGTTCTCGCGCGGAAGCACCGCGGTGCCGGCCCTTGTTCGTGACCTGATCATTCCAATCGCCGAAAGATACTGCATCGTTTCACGCAGGCTCGTTCTGCTGACATTGAACTGGTCGGTCAATTCGGACTCATTCGGCAGGGTCGATCCCTCGGGCATTTCGCCAGAAACGATCTTCTCGACGAATGCCGCAAGCAGCGCCTCGCGCACAGTCCGTTTACCGGCCGAGGCGATCGCCTTGCCGGCATGGGTCCTCTCAAGTTGATTACGTGCGATTGCCACTCGGTTTTCTCCCTACTACCGGGTTGCGGTCTATCGGAAATATGCGGTCCCCGGAATCCATAAGTTCTTGCCCTTCAAGCTTGCGCGTCCGGAATTATCTGTAGCACAGACCCACCATGGAATGACACATTAATAACAAAATAAATCCTATTTATATTGACAATGATAGTACCTTTATTATGGTGTCCTGGTCGATGGCTTCGAGGTGGGAGCTGTCATTGGAGATAACGGGAGGGAGCAATGAAGCTCATCGTTCACGCCGCGATCCTGGCGCTCACCACGATCGCCGGATCACATGCCACAACAGTTTTCGCGCAGGACAAAAATCTGAAGGTGGGCGCCATCTACATGGACGCTCAGGGCTTTTACGCCGGCGTTCGCAAGGGCATTCAGACCGGTGCAGACGATGCCGGGCGCAAGCTCGACGTGGTCGAGACCAATGCCCAGGGCGACGCCAGCAAGGAATCGTCTTTCATCGATACCCTAATTTCTTCGGGCGTGCAGGCGATCATCGTCTCGCCGGTATCGGCTGACGGTTCCTCACGGGCAATTCGCCGCGCCCATGACGCAGGCATTCCCGTCGTCTGCTACAACACATGTCTCAACGATGCAGACATGAAAGAATATATTTCTGCTTATGCTGTCGGCGACCCCTATGATTTCGGTCACAAGCTTGGAGACGCGGCAGCCGATTACTTTCTTGCCGAAAAGAAGGACGCTCCGAAGATCGCCGTCTTGAATTGCGAGTTTGTGGAAGTCTGCGTCACCCGGCGCAAGGGTTTCGAGGAAGCACTCAAGGCGAAAGTGCCTGGCGCACAGATCGTCGCCAACCAGGAAGGCGCAATTCTTGACAAGGCGGTCTCGGTTGCCAGCACGATGCTTTCGTCCAACCCGGATATCGACGCGTTCTTCGGGGAGGCTGGTGGTGCGACCCTTGGTGCTGCCCGTGCCGTCAAAAGCCAAGGCAAGACCGGCAAGGTCGTGGTCTTCGGTGGCGATATGACGACAGAGATCGCGCAGGAACTGGCAGACTTTACCGTGATCAAGGCCGTGGTCGATATTTCCGGACAAGGTCTTGGAAAGCTTGCGCTCGCCCAGGCCATCAAGGCGATCGACGGTCAGCCGCCTGAAGGCATCAAGGTCGCCTACGACATCGATCTCTACAAGTCGTCCGATGACGGCAAGGCGTGGCTGAAGGCCCATGCCGACGGCATCCCGTGAGATCACCTCCCAAGTGACGAAAGCCGAGGCCGCCGGGAAACCGGCGGCGTCTTTTCGAAGGTGGACATTAAATGACACAAATCTCGCCGACCGCTAAACGAGCTTCGCGCACGATCGCCTTAATCGATGGCTGCACGCGGCAGTATCCGGGTGTTCTGGCTCTCGACAACGCGACATTTTCGGTGGAGGCCGGCGAAGTAAGAGCACTGCTCGGAAAGAACGGGGCAGGCAAGTCAACGCTGATCAGGCTTCTGACAGGGGCCGAAATACCCGATAGCGGCACTGTGCGCATCGATGGCGAGGAGCTTCGGCACGCGGGATCAAGCCGCGCTCAAGATGCCTTCGATAAAGGCGTGCGCGTCGTCTATCAAGAGCTGAGCCTGGTTCCTGGAATGACGCTTGCCGAGAACCTTTTTCTCGGTCGCTGGCCGCGCAGCGGCGGCGTGATCCAATATGCACGTATGGAGGCAGAGGCCGCAGAGGCGATGGCGCGCCTTGGTCTCGACCGCGCCCCTGGCGCGCTCGTTGAAAGCTTAAGTCCTGCGGAACGGCAGCTGCTTGAAATAGCGCGCGTTCTGCTTGGCAAGCCCAAGCTCGTCATCCTCGACGAGCCGACGAGCTCGCTTGCTGCGGCCGAGGCAGAGAAGGTCATGGCTGCGGTAACGCGCATAGCAAGCGAGGGTATAGCCGTCATCTATGTCAGTCACCGGATGAACGAAATTCGCCGCATCGCGCATTCCGCCACGATCATGCGTGATGGGCGCATCATCGATACGGTCGACGTCAAGGGCGCCGATACACGCGAGATCGTTCGTCTGATGCTTGGAGCAGAAGCGTCGAAGTCGCTCGCGTTGGATAATCGAAGCCAGGAAAAAACAATCCTGGAAGTTCGGGACGTGGCAATGGCCCCGAAATTGGCTGCGATCTCATTTCAGCTCAAGGCGGGCGAAGTCCTCGGGATAGCCGGCTTGCTGGGGTCGGGCCGTACCGAGCTTCTGCAGGCAATTATGGGTGTGCGTTCTCCAGACCGCGGCCAAGTGCTGGTGGATGGTGTGGCCGTTAAGCCTGGTCGATACAAGGAGATGATCTCAAGAGGCTTCGGCTACACGCCGGAAAGCCGCAAGGAGGAGGGGATCGTGCCTCTGCTTGGCGTTGATGAGAATACGCTTTCGACGAATTTCGCCGGTGTCAGCAAACATGGCATTTTGTCAGCGAGGCTAATGGCTGATGCGACGCGCAAAGTTGTTCAACGTCTCCACATCAAGACGGCGCAAACGGATACGCCGATCGGCACGCTATCAGGTGGCAACCAGCAGAAGGTGGTGATCGGCCGTTGGGTGCACGCCAATAGCCGCGTTCTGTTGCTCGACGAGCCGACACGGGGCGTCGATGTCGAAGCCAAGGCGCAGATCTACGCAATCATTCGCCAATTGGCGGCAGAGGGGCGCAGCGTGATCTTCGTCTCGAGCGAGATCGAGGAGTTGCCGCTGGTGTGCGACCGCGTTCTCGTCTTGCGCGAGGGGACCCTTCAAGAAGAATTCAAATCACCAGACATCGATCAGGATGGCTTGATGGCCGCCTGCATCGCTGGCCATTGAGGGAGACATAGATGTCACTCGACCATGCAGCAAAGCCGACATCGACACCGAGAACAAAGTCCCGGTTCGCCTTCTCGCAGCATATGAACGAACTCAGCTTGTTTGTGGCGATCGTCGTTCTTTACGTCGTCTTCACGTCAACGGCGAATGGCTTCCTGTCTTTCAACAACCAGATCAATATTCTCCGCGACGCCGCCACCATTGGCATTGCAGCATGGGCCGCCACGCTGATCATCATCGCTGGCGAGATCGACGTCAGCGTCGGGCCGATGGTCGCGTTCATCTCGGTCGTTCTTGCCTTCCTGCTTCAATGGGGTGTGCCAACGCCCGTTGCGTTTGCGTTGGCAATCGTCATCGGCGCGGCGCTCGGATCGATTGCTGGAGCGCTGCGAGCCTATTTCGATGTGCCATCGTTCGTCGGCACGCTCGGCCTATGGAGCGCACTTCGCGGGACGGCCCTGTTCGTGACCGACGCGCTGCCGGTGTCAATTGGCCGAAACGATATGCTGGACAATCTGGATCGCTCCTTCCTCGGTGTTCCGCCAGCGGCAATTATCATGCTCGTGCTGTTTGGCGTCTTTACCTTCATCAGCCGAAAAACGGCGTTTGGCCGGTCGGTCTTTGCGATCGGCGGGAACGCGCACGCAGCCTTCCTCAGTGGCATCGGTGTCGCGAAAATCCGTGTGGCGCTGTTTGCGATCGCGGGCGCAATGGCGGCCATTTCCGGCATCCTTCTCGTGTCGCGCTTGGGCTCTGGCAACGCCACTGCCGCGACCGGTCTGGAGTTTGACGTGATTGCAGCTGTCGTCGTCGGCGGGACGTCACTGTCGGGCGGGCGAGGGTCGATGCTCGGAACGCTTCTGGGCGTTCTGGTCATTACGCTTATTGGCAACGGCCTTGTGCTTCTCGGCATCAACCCGTTCTTCCAGCAAGTCGTGCGTGGCCTGATCATCGTGGTTGCCGTGCTCGCCAACATCCAGGCGATCAAGCGCAGTGTCTCTCGCAACAAGGGTTAGCCATGACGGTGATCGAAATTCAGGCTGGACCGCTATCTGCCCGTATCTCGACCAAGGGCGGCGTGGTGCTGGGCTTCTGGCAGGAGCTGGGGGCAGAAAGGCTGGCGCTGTTGCGCCCCAGCCCGTCAGACGAGACCGATGCGCTGGGCTCGGCATGCTATCCATTGGTACCGTTCGGCAATCGGATAAGGGACAATCGATTTTCGTTTGCAGGGCGCAGTTACAGTTTGAAGCCGAACACGCAGTGGGACCGGCATTACCTCCATGGCGAGGGTTGGCAAGCCGATTGGTCAGTCCTGGACGCGACCGCCTATTCGGTAAAAATGAGCTTTCGCCACCAGGATGGCGATACGCCCTACGTGTATCAGGCGATCCAAGGCTTTACGCTTGATGAAGGCGGTTTGACCGTGACGCTGGCGGTTGAAAACCAAGGTCAGCGGTCAATGCCGTTCGGCATTGGCTGGCACCCGTATTTTCCGATGACGCCCAGAACCACCTTATTTGCCCCGGCGCGCAAATTCTGGACGGAGACCGAAGGCTGGTTGCCGGGCGAGCAAACGGAGATACCGGAGGATCTGGATTTTAACGCGCCTCGGGCCTTGCCGCATCGTTGGGTCAACAATGGATTTGAAGATTGGAGCGGAGAGGCGATCATTGCCTGGCCGGAACGCGAGGCCGCGCTCCATGTGACGGCCGATGCTGTTTTCAAGCACGCTTTCGTCTTTGTCTCCGATACCAGTTTCGACCCCGAATTTAAGCGCGATTATTTCTGCTTTGAACCGATGAGCCATCTGGCTGATGGCCACAACATGGCTGACCTCGGCGACCTTAAGGTTCTGGCGCCAGGCGAATGCCTGTCCGGCAAGATCGACCTGCGCCCCTGCGGCATCTGACATTGAACACCGGAGTTCTTGATGTCTTCGAATGACAGTTACGACTACATCATTGTTGGTGGAGGAAGCTCCGCCTGCGTTGTGGCGGAGAAATTGGTGCGCGATGGCAGAGCGAAAGTCCTGCTTCTTGAGCGCGGGCCTGCCAAAGCCAATCCGATCATGAGCTTTCCAGCGGGTTACATGAAGTTCCTTGCCAAGGATACCTATCTCACGATGCATCATACCAAGGCACAGCCGCAACTGAATGGCCGTGGCCCGATTGTTCCCCAAGGCAAGGTGCTTGGCGGTGGCAGCACTGTCAACGCCATGGTCTATATGCGTGGCCAGGCAGCCGATTTCGATCTGTGGAATGAACTGGTCGAACCCGAGGGGTCAAATGATGCGGCCTGGAGTTATTCCGACATGCTGCCATATTTCAAGGCGCAGGAGGATAACGATCACCTCGCCGGCGAGTTTCATGGCTTTGGCGGACCGCTAAAGATCTCCCATCTCGGTCATACGAGCCCGATGACCAGGACCTACGTCAAGACATTGCAGGCAATGGGCATACCCTACAATCCCGACTTCAATGGCGCCCGCCAGTTTGGCGTTGGTTTTATGCAGCACACCATCGACTGGAAGACAAAGCGCCGATCAAGCGCGGTCGATGCCTTTCTTGCGCCAGTCATGGGCAATCCGCTCCTGACAGTCGAGACCGGCGCAACAGTCACCGCAATCAAGATGGAAGGCGATCGCGCCACTGGTGTGGATTATATGCAAGGCGGCAGCCGCAAATCGGCTGACGCTGGCGAGGTCATTCTCGCGGCCGGGTCCTATCAGACACCCAAGCTTTTGATGATTTCAGGTATCGGACCTGATGACGAGCTCACCAAACACGGCATCGACAAGCGGGTTGTCCTATCGGGCGTCGGTAAAAACCTGCAGGATCACTATGAGTGCCCGGTCGTCGCGACCACCAGGGGTTCTTTCGGGTATTACGGGGCCGACCGCGGCTGGCCGATGATCAAGGCGGGGCTGCAATATCTGATGTTCAAGTCCGGGCCGGTCTCGACGACAGGTGTCGAAACCTGCGCCTTTTATGACCCGGACGGCAATAATGATCGTCCGACGATCCAAATGTTTTGTGTGCCGACGGTCTACCTTGACCGGGATGTCATGGGCGCCGAGCCAGGCGATGGCGTCACGATCAACGCGCTTCTGTTGCGCCCGAAGGCAAGGGGCTCGGTTACCTTGGCATCGGCCGATCCTTTTGAAAATCCGATCGTCGACACGCAAATCTTCGGCCATCCCGATGACTTGCGCTTGACCATGGCCGGCTTTCGCTTCGCCCGTAGCGTCCTTCAGGCATCCCCGATGCGAGATCTGATCGACAAGGAGATATTTCCGGGTGCGCAGGTGACGAGCGACGAGGCGATCGCAGATCATTGCAAGCGCACCGTCAAGACAGGATACCATCCGGTCGGCACCTGTAAGATGGGTAAAGACTGTGACCCCGAGGCCGTGCTCGACACGAGACTTCGAGTTCGCGGAACAAAAGGCCTCCGCGTCGTTGATGCGTCGCTCATGCCGACGATTGTAAGCGGCAACACGAATGCTGCCGTCATGGCCGCCGCTGGAAAAGCCGCTGACCTCATTCTCGCATAGGCAGGCACAATCGAATGAAGATCACCAAGCTTACGACCTACATTGTTCCACCCCGGTGGCTGTTTTTGAAGATCGAGACGGACGACGGTATCGCCGGTTGGGGTGAACCGATCGTCGAGGGTAGAGCGTTGACGGTCGAGGCTGCCGTTCACGAGCTTTCAGATTACCTGATAGGCAAGGATCCCTTTCTCATCGAGGATCATTGGCAGGTGATGTACCGCGGCGGCTTCTACCGTGGTGGGGCTGTCCACATGAGTGCTATTTCCGGGATTGACCAAGCGCTGTGGGACATCAAAGGAAAGGCCCTCGGCCAACCGATCCATTCGCTGCTCGGCGGCCAGCTGCGCGATAAGATAAAAGTCTATTCCTGGATTGGCGGCGACCGGCCCGCAGACGTTGCCGACAATGCCAGGCAGGCTGTAGCCCTCGGCTTCAAGGCGATCAAGATGAATGGGGCCGAGGAGCTCCAGATCGTAGACACGCACGAAAAGATTGATGCGATCATTGCCAACGTAGCGACGGTTCGCCAAGCAGTGGGTCCCCATGTCGGCATTGGTGCGGACTTCCACGGCCGCGTTCATCGCCCGATGGCAAAGGTGCTGGCAAAGGAGCTGGACCCCTATAAGCTCTTGTTCATCGAAGAGCCGGTGCTATCGGAAAACCATGAAGCACTCAAGGAAATCGCCAACCACACCGCAACGCCGATCGCGTTGGGTGAACGTCTATATTCGCGATGGGATTTCAAGCGCATTTTGTCCGAAGGATATGTCGACATCCTGCAACCCGATCTGAGCCACGCAGGCGGCATCAGCGAATGTCGCAAGATCGCGACGATGGCCGAGGCCTATGACGTCGCTCTGGCGCCGCACTGCCCGCTAGGTCCCATTGCACTGGCCGCGTGCCTGCAAATCGACGCTGTTAGTTACAATGCCTTCATCCAGGAGCAGAGCCTCGGCATCCACTATAACGAAGGCAACGACATCCTCGACTACATCTCCAACAAAGAGGTGTTCCACTACGAGGATGGCTTCGTCTCTATTCCTCAAGGGCCGGGCCTCGGTGTCGACGTGAACGAAGCTTACGTTATCGAGCGGGCCGAGCAGGGCCACCGATGGCGCAATCCGCTTTGGCGCCACGACGACGGAAGCTTAGCCGAGTGGTGACCGCGTAATCAAAGCCGATGAGCCGGTTGCGCAAACCCGCAAGCTTGAAGAGGGCGATGCCAGTCCTGTCGATGACAATATGGCTTGGACCCGGCCCTTGGCAGAGCCGCAGTCGAAGATAGGAGCAATGGTCGGCACCGGCGCTGTGTTCGAGACGATGGCCCCACATGTACTGAAAGCCTGCTTGTGGCGAGATTTATGGGCCGATTTGCAGGCTAGCCGATCTTGGCTGACCGATCTGTCGCTGAGCGCCCATCGCTATGGCGAGCGCGACCTCTAGAGATTTCTCGAAAGAATGGATAGGCAGGAATTCAAACCTTGAATGAAAATTATGGGCGCCGGTGAAAAAGTTCGGCGTCGGGATGCCGCGAACTGAAAGAACGGCGCCATCGGTCCCGCCGCGCATCGCGATGGGCTTCGGCACGATCCCGAGCGTGTCAAATGCCTGCAGCAGTAGAGACGCTGGACGACAGTCGGCGGCGAGATATGGGCCAATATTCATGTAGTTGTCGACGAGCCGGCATTCGATGCTGCCTATGCCGGCCTCGCTCATCTGGCGCGTCACGGTTTTGATTTTGGCCTTGCGCGCCTCAAAGCGATCGGCGTCGAAATCACGGATCAGCACGGTCAACCGTGCTTGGCTGTCACTGGCTTGCATGTCCTTGAACCAGAAGAAGCCTTGCCGCCCGTCGGTGCATTCGGGCGTGTCGCACCGATCAAAATGCGCAATAAAATCCATCGCCATGAGCAGCGGGTTGACGAGAACACCCTTGGCCGACATCGGGTGGGTACTGACGCCGTTAAAGACGAGTTCCGCGTATGCAGCGTTGAAGTTTTCAAGCACGAACTCGCCCAACTCGCAGCAATCGATCGTGTAGGCGAAATCGCAAGCGAAGCGACTGAGATCCAATGCCGCCGCGCCCCTGAGGCCGATTTCCTCGTCGGGAACGAAGGCGACGAAAATATCCCCGCGCGGGATCCCGTCCGAAAGTATCTCGATCAACGTCATGATGACGGCAATCGCGGCTTTGTTATCGGCTCCGAGCACGCTTGTGCCATCCCCGAAGATGATGTCATGGCCGCACCAGCGTTGAATCTCTGGATGTTCTGCCACCCTAAGCCAAATATCCTGTTTTTCATTGAGACAAAGATCGGATCCGTCAAAATGCAGGATCTGAGGTCGGATCGATGCAGAAAGGCCGACGTCAACCGTATCGAGATGCGCGATAAAGCCGATCTTGGGAGCACCTGCGAGCGTGCCCCGCTTCACGCCGGTGACGATTGCTTGATCGTCCTGGATAACGTCTTCGACACCGAGACCGCGCAATTCGTCAGCAAGCCGCCTGGCGAGGACGAGCTGACCCGGCGAGGAGGGCAGGGTGGACGAGCGTGGGTCGCTTTGGCTCTCGATTGCCAGATATCGAAACAGCCGTTCAACCAGTGCAGGGCGATATGTCATCTACGTCTCCAATTAATGAAAAATAACGCCTCTCGGCAACGAGCGTGCGACCTGGTGCGTGCATCCGCCCGTCTCTCGAGGACGCACAATCCCTGGCAATCGGCCTGTCCTAGATGCGCAGGCGCGCCGTTTCGCCGGTAATATCGAAGACGGTGCCAATTTCGGCCGACTGGGCTTGGAGCCGGCGCAAGATGCGCTCGGCGCTCGCACCTTTAGCCAGATGCGGAACGATGCGACGCTCCAACTGGCCATTCAATGCCTCTTCGCCACCGATGATGATGGGATGCAAGATCATCCCGGTGAGGTTTCCCCTGGGATCGAAAGAGCATTGACCGATGACGCTTTCCCAAACTTCGGGAGCTGTCCAGGTCGATTTTTCGCTGCGAACATGGAAGATGAAATTTCCAAGGCTGTAGAAGATCGGCCGCTGCCTGTAGATTTCGATCGGCTGCAGAACGGGTGCGCCGTGACTGACGAACATCGCCGCCCCCGCATCGATGCATTGGCGTGCGACACGACCAACCCAGTCAGGAACTTGATACCAGTCTGCAGCCCAATGATGATGATGGAGATAGGCAATCACCAGGCATCCCGTCTCGGCGGCGGCCGAAATTGCCGATAGATTCCTGGACATGTCGCGGTCGTCGATTTTGACGGTTCTGCCAAAGCGGTCGGAGCGTTTGAAGACAGCGCGCGCAATCACGACCTCGCACGCTGGGTCGGGATGGCGCGGATCATCGGGTTGGCTGTCATTGGCGAGATCGATCGGGCTATAGCCGACCTTTGCACCGACGTTCCTGATGTGATCGAAGGCAACCGCGTCGACCTCGATCAGCTGATTGATGAGAAGACGGTTGACCCCTGGTCGCTCCGGGCGAGCCGTCTCCGCGTTCGCTGCGTACATGAAGTCGGGCCCAGGCCCGCCATCCATAGCAACGATCGCGACGTCCCGCCCGTTGATTATGGCAGCGCGTGCGCGTCCCGCCTCCGTGTGGTTTCGGCCGAGCCCAGCGTGAAGAAAACCGCGACTTTCGACCTCTTCGAGCGTCGAAAGCACCCCAGGCGGCCCGAGATCGAAGGCGTGATTGTTGGAAAGCGATAGCGCCCCAAAGCCCATGGTTTTTAGGGCGTCGAGCACGACGGGGTCGCTGCTGCCAAAGAAGGAGCCCTTGAGCGGCCATCCGCCATGACGCCCCAATATCGTGCCCTCGAAATTGGTAAAGGCGAGATCGGCCCTTTGCAGCAAGCTTTGCATCGCTTCAAAGGCGGCGCGATCGTTCTGACGCACATCATGCTTTATGAGTGACTGACCGGTGACGGCCACCGTGAAATTGTCGTGCATTGATCACCCATTGAGGCGCTGAACAGCGGCCAGCACAAAAGATTGGAGGAAACGCACAACGATCGTTAATGCGTAAAGCGAGCCGGACGCGCACCGATGAGGGCGCGCGTATAAGGATTGTCAGACTGCGAGAAGATGAAGCCCGCCGCGCCGGCATCCTCGATCTTGCCATTCCTGAAAATGTAGATGTTGCTGCAAAGCTCTTGAACGACGGCAAGATCGTGAGAGATAAAGATCATCGAAATCTGCTCGTCGCGGATCGTCTCCTTCAAGAGTTGGATGATTTCGGCCTGGACGGAGACGTCGAGGGCCGATGTCGGCTCGTCGGCGACGATCAGAGTGGGCTTTGCCAGTAGTGCACGGCCGATGCAGACGCGTTGCTTTTGACCGCCCGACAATTGGTGTGGATAACGTTGAAGGAGGGTCGATGGCAGGCCGAGCCGGTCGATCATTGATTTGAGCGACGGCTGCTCGTCGGCACGGGTGACACCTGCGCCGTAGCGCAGGCTCTCCAGCAATGTGTCGTTCACTGTCATGCGTGGGTTCAACGACATTGACGGGTCCTGAAAGATCATCTGGACACGGCCAAGCAATCCCGACCGGTGACCGTCCTGCCTGAGATCGAATTCACTTTGCCCGATGACAAGCGTTCCGGCAGAGGCGCGCTCCAACCCTGCAATGATGCGACCGATCGTGGTCTTGCCGCTGCCGCTTTCGCCGACGATGCCGGTAATGTTGCCGCGCGCGACGCGAATGCTGACGTCACGCAAGGCAAAGGCGGCCGGTGCGCTATCGCGGCCCCAGGCCCATCGGCGCGGTGCAAAGGTTTTGCAGACGTCAGTGGCAAGGAGAACCGTATCTTCGCCGGCCCCTGCGCCAGACGCATCACTCCGGTTCTGCGCTGATTGCAGTGCCACCTCGCCATGGGTGGTTTGAAGGCGCGGCACAGCTCTCAAAAGCAGACGTGTGTATTCTGCCTGAGGCGAGTCCAGCAGCGCGACGGTGGTGTTTTCCTCCACGACAAGGCCGTTCTTCATGACCATGACGCGGTCGGCGAGCTCGGAGACGACGCCCATGTCATGGGTGACGAGGACGATGGAAATCCCGGTTTCGTCCACCAGTTTGCGAAGCAACTGCAGGATCTGCTTTTGCACCGTTGCGTCGAGGGCTGATGTCGGCTCGTCGGCAACGATGATGTCAGGATTGGCCGCAAGGGCAATGGCGATGACGATGCGCTGTCTTTGCCCACCGGAAAACTGGTGCGGATAGTCTTTGAGCCTTTGCGAAGGATTGCCGATCCCAACGCGCTCGAGCAGTTCAACTGCGGCCGCCTTGGCCTGTCGGCGGGAACTGGAACGCTCTGCCGCCAGGATTGTCTCCGTCAACTGAGCGCCGATCGTCATGAGCGGATCGAGTGAGGCCGTGTGGTCCTGGAAGATTGCCGCGAAACGCTTGCCAGGGATCAAGTCTTTTGTGCGCGTCGCATCAACGTGGTTTTGATCGAGTGTGATTGTGCCGCTTGTCTGGCGAAAGCCGGAGCCGAGCAACCCGATCAAGGCATTTCCGAGTGTCGATTTGCCAGCACCCGACTCCCCGATAATTCCGAGGATTTCGCCCCGCGCCAACGTCAGGTTGACGTTCTGCAAGACCGTCACCGGGCCGGAGGCGGAGCTATGCTGGAGAGTGAGGTTTTTCACCTGCAAGAGAGGGTCACCATGGATGTGGGATCTCACTGTGGACGGCTCCTGGGGTCAAGGCGGCGCCGGAGGCCCTCGCCAAAGAAGTTGATGCTTGCAATCAGTGCGAAGAGAGCCAGGCCAGGAAAGAAGCTGATCCAGTATTGGCCGGTCAGCAGATACTGAAAGCCGTTGGCAACTGTGGAACCGAGCGAAGGCTTGTCGATGGGTACGCCCAGTCCCAGGAAAGAGAGGGTGGCCTCAAGCGCGATCGCGTGGCCGATCTCGATCGGAACAAGCGTGATGGCCGGTGCAATGCTGTTGGGCAGGAGATGACGCAGGATCACGCGCCGGGTCGGGAGGCGCAGCAGATGGGTTGCGTCCATGTAGGATTTGCGCGTCTCGCTAAGCGCCACACCCCTTGCCAGCCGGGCGTAAGGCGCCCATTGCGCGATAATCAGCGCCAGTATGATGCGGTCGATACCAGGGCCAAGGGTCACGACCGCAACAAGCGCAATGAGGATGGTCGGCAAGCTGAGCTGCAGATCAACGAGCCGCATGATCATCGTGTCGACCCATCTCCCGAAATACGCCGCGCTGACACCAGCGGTCAGTCCGATTGCCGCTGCGACGGCCGCACTGGTGATCGAGACGAGAAGACTGATGCGCAGACCGAAGAGAACTGTGCTGACGATGTCGCGTCCAAGTCCATCAGTGCCAAGCAGGTAAACCAAACCGCCACTGCCAGCGGTCCCAGGAGGCGACGAGGCTTCCCAGGTGTAGATTTGCAAGGGATCATAGGGGTTTTGCGGGGCCAATACCGGCGCCAGGAATGCGGCCAGGAAAAAGAGCGTCAGTAGCGCGCCGGAGATGCTCACGAGCGGCGTTCGGATAAGGCGCATCGGCATGCGAAGGATTGCTGTCTTCATTGTGATCTCCTAGGCGCCAACCCGCACGCGTGGATCGAGCAGCGCGTGGAACAGGTCGACGACGGCGTTCAGGGTCACGAAGGCAACGGATATGAATGTCAGTGTTGCCATGACGACCGGGCGGTCGAGAAGCTGAATGGAATCGATCAGCAGCTTGCCGATTCCCGGCCAGGCGAAGATCGATTCCACCACGACGGCAAAGGCGAGCATGCCACCAAACTGCAGACCGACGATGGTCACGATCGGAAGGCTGATGTTTGGCAGGGTGTGGCGAAACAGGATCCGGCGCGCCGACAGCCCCTTTGCGCGGCAGAAACGGCTAAATTCCAGATGTTCGACATCAATGGTCCCGGCACGCGCCAGTCGCGCAATCAGTGCGGCGTTGGGTATCGCCAGAGCCAGGACCGGCAGCACCATGTGCCGCAGGCCATCGGCCGTCGCAAAGCTCCATTGCTGGTCGAGAAGATCCGTTGTCGCAGCTCGCCCGCTTGCGGGAAACCAGCCGGTCGCCACGGCGCCGACGAGGATCAGCATCATGCTCAGCCAGAAGGAAGGAATGCTGAGCGCGCCGATCGCTGTCTGCAGCACGATGCGATCGAGGAGCGAACCTGGCCGCGCTCCGGCGAGCAGTCCAAGCATCGTCCCGAGCGGTGCCGCGACAAGCATGGCACAGCATGCGAGCTCCAGCGTTGCCGGCAGCTTGCTCATCACCAGGGAAAATGCCGGCTGGTGATAGATATAGGATGTACCGAAATTTCCCTGCAGCGCGTTGGAGACGAAGAGCAGGTATTGCCGCCACAGCGGCTGATCGAGGCCAAGCGCGATTGTCGCCAGCCGGATATCTTCGGCCGATGCCGTCTCGATGTTGACGACATTGTAGACGGGGTTTCCGACAGCGTGGACGCCGGCAAAACCGATCAGCGACATGACGAAGAGAAGAAGGAGAGCTTGCGCAAGCCTTCCCATCGCGAGCGAGAGCAGTGTCATGGCTTCTACTCCGTTGCCGGGAGAGCTTGCATCGCCGTCGTCCATCCACGGGGATGCATGACGTAGGAGGCGACCTTTTGGCGAAAGCCGACGATGTGATGGAAATGGTAGAGAGGAATGACCGGTTGATCAGCCATCACAAACTCCGTCGCCTTGGCAAGCGCTTGGTCGCGCTCAGACCCCTGGCGCACGCTCTCGGCATCGGCAAGCATCGCGTCGAAGGTCTCATTGCGATAATGGCCAAAGTTCAAGGCGCCGCGACTGCGGCCCGACTGCGGCGAGGCAAGCAGCGCATCGAGGATGATATCGACCGACTCGCCCGAACACCCCCCATACCAGACGCCGTATTCGCCTGCTGCCCGCTTGGTGTTGAACACTGAAAACGGTGCGGCGATCGGTTGGACGGAAACGCCGATTCGCGCCCAGCTCTGGGCGATCGCCTGCAAGCTTTCGCCATCGCCGGGGTAGCGACCGGCCGTGCCTGCAAGCACGAGGTTGAAGCCGTCGGGGTATCCGGCTTTGGCCAGAAGCGCTTTTGCTGCGCCGTAGTCAGGCGTTTGCGCACGCAGTTGATTAGATGTGCCGGGCAATCCCTCGGGGAAGAATTGCGATGCCGGCGATGCATAACCGGCGAGGATCTTGTCGACGATCACACCGCGATCCGTGGCCATCGCCAGAGCGCGGCGGACGGACGCGTTCCTGAAAGGATTGCCGATGGGCTTGCCGGCCTTGTCAGTCACACCTGGCGCTTTCCCGCTGGCGACATCAAATTGCAGGAAGTTGACGCGGGCCGCACCGATGCTTTCGACCTTCACGCCGCGCTGCTGCAGCGACTTCACGTCTCGCGCAGGAATGGCGTCGGCAAGATCGACGTCACCGGTTGCCAGAGCCGCGACGCGGGCTGCCGGGTTTTCGATGACCCGAAACTCGACGAGCGGCCAGCTGGGCATGCCGCCCCAATAATTGCGATTGGCGACAAGTTTCAGGACCTCACCGGAACTCCAGCTCTGGAACCTGTAGGGGCCGGTGCCGACCGGACTGGTGCCGGCATTGAGCTCGTCGGTCGTCTGAAAGCCTTGGGCCGGGCGATGCATGATGAAGATCGACGAGAACGCGAGCGGCAGGTTCGGAACACTCCCATCCGTCTCGATGACAATCGTCAACGGATCCGGGGCGGAGACGGATTTGATGGCGGAGAGGTAGGAGCGGAAACCGCCGCCTGACGGCTGCAGAAAGGTTCTGATCCGCTCGACGCTGTAGACAACGTCATCAGCGGTGAACGGCGAACCATCGTGGAACGTGACGTCGGCCCGCAGCTTGAACTCCCAACTCGTATCGGAGAGCGCTTTCCAGGAAACGGCGAGACCGGGGGTGAGCGCGAGGTTTTCATCTTGATAGACGAGCCGCTCATAGATCTGGGAGAGCAGCGAGTTGTTCTCGTTGAGGTTGGCGTATTGCGGATCAAGCGTCATCAGCTTGTAAGCTGTAGCAACCCGCAACTCCTCTTGCGCCGCGGCTGGCTGAGAGGCTCCAGCTGCCATAGCCGCGATAACAAGCAGCCCAGTTAGCCCCAAGCGGCCAAATTTCTCGATCGATTTCAATGTTGTTCCTCCTCCGACTTTCTTCTCAAAGCAGTTCTCCCTGGAAAGTGGCCCTCACGACGCGTCATCCCGCGGCCGATAGTGCAGGGTGTCTCCATCGATGGACCCCGTTCGCCGAGCACGCGACCGAGTGAAGCTAACCTGCCGCGCGATTTTCCGATCTTGTCGGCTCCGTCTGCCGACGAGCGCTGCCGCGTGCCTTAATGGCTTCCATGTCTAGCTTGAGCAGATCGGCAAGGACGATGCGCAGCTGCGGCCAGGGATATTCGTCGTCTGTAAGAGAGGATTGCCCTCGAACAACAATGGCATGCAGTTTCGCTACTGCGCCGGTAACGGTCGAGGCGGGTGCTTCCCAAAGCCGATCCGCCAGCGCGCCCTCGATTTCGAATGCCTTTTCTTCGGCATCAAGGGCTGCCTTATGTCCGACGTTCTTGTCGGCCTTTTCCCATGCGTCCGTCGAGCGTCTGCACGGCCCGACGAGCTGAAACAGCTTTGCCTCGAGTTTCTGCTGATACTTATTAGCTTCAAATGTTCGGCGGCGTGCGGCCATCCATTCAAGCCACAGTCTGAGAACGGGCTCGTCGTGGCTAGGGTTCGTCTCGCTTGATGACGACGGCCTGATGGGAAAACCCGGTAGAGATGAGACTACTGATAAATGGAGTTGCTTCCGTGTGACCGCAGGCAAAGTTCTGCTATTGTCGGAATCAGCCATGATCCGAGCTCCCTGATAGCTTGGTAGTGGTCAGATCGAGTAGATGTTTCCACCATCTGCTCGATCGCCCAGCCAACGTTCCATACAGAATGATAGAAGTCAATCAGAAAGTTTGCCTTGAGCCTCACCGAACTTACGACAGAACAATGCCGCGGAGCCCGAGCAATGCTCGGGTGGAGTCAAACTGAGTTAGCCCAGGCGGCTGGCGTGTCACGGCAGACAATCGCCGATTTTGAGCGAGGAGCGCACCTTCCGATCAGCAACAATCTCGCCAGCATCCGCACGGCACTCGAAAACGCCGGCATCGAGTTTATTGCCGAAAACGGTGGTGGTGTGGGTGTTCGATTCAGAAAGCGTGCATAGAGGCTATCGATGGGCATAGCTGATATTTACTACTCACCCTCGTTGCTGTGATGCATGACAGCACTACACGATTCGGGCATTGCCACTCTGAAATCTGACGAACCATGATCCGGCTTCCACTCAATGCAAACAGAGATTTGTCGTCTCGCTTCACGGACAATTTGGTCGGACGGCGGCTCGACCTGGGCTCGGATGAGATTCATCCTTATACCGCGCTTTCAGCCTGCTGGCGGAAAGTTCGAGGCCCGGCGGCAGAAGTCGTGGGGCATTTGCGCAATTTGCAGGCCGCAGCTGAGGATAATTTCGAGCCTGAGCCCGCTTTGCGGTCTCTTAAGGCACTTATTTATTCGGCGACCGAAGTTTTTGACTTTTACCAAAGCATCCAAAAACTGATGGAGGCCGGGCGCTCCACTGCCGAGAAAAACCTCATCCGCGATTACGCTGCAGGAGTGAAAAGATTACGCAGCCCTATTGCGTTGATGTGCAATCGAATGAAGCATAATTATCGCGAGATGGTTGCCGCGAAATTCGTGTCAGAGGCTACCGGCCAAGCCACCTTTGTTTATCGAATCAACGCGGTCTACGAAGGAGTGCAGCAAGCTGACCGTGACGTGCACCGCACCGGCAGCTTTGCATCGATAGAGCGTACCGTTCACGAGATCATTCATGGCTTGCTCCGAGCAGATTTTAGAGCAGGTGAACTAGTGCGCGCTTTACCCGATCGTGACGAACCGGTTATCCATTTGAGGGGGATGCCGAGTCTTGGGATGGCAGAGGTCCTGATTAACCTTGGCACTCGTACTCCGACGGTCGCTGCATCCGAGTCGAATCGCTTCGATGGCATTGCGGTGGAAGAGGATGACATACTCATTACGCGAGTGACGGCACACAAAATACCAGAGCCCACGCGCCGACAGATGCATGCCACCGCGGACGAGGTCGCGCGAACACTTCACCTTATCGTCTGAGTGGGGGCGTGGAAAGACTTATCGACAAGACTCTTTCAGTTGCGTTTAGGCATATATCCTAGCACTACTTTGGCAGATTAACCGGCTATTTACGATGGTCGGCCATCTTGGGCACTTTCACAGGGGTGCGCGAGATGGCGGAAGTGGATGTTGCACTGGCGGATTGGCTGAAGCCGTTCGTTGAGAAGCTTGGTCACAAGAAGCGGCGGCAGATGTGCCCGGTCTATATTTCGGGCCTCATCGGACCTGGTGATCGCAAGAGTATCGAGCCGATGGCGGAACGTCTGGCACCTGATCGCTACGACCGTCTGCATCATTTCATCTCGGCTGGGATTTGGGATGCCGGTCCTCTTGAGGCGGAACTGGCGATGCAGGCCGACAGGATTGTCGGGGCTTCAGATGCTTTTCTGGTGATCGACGACACAGGTCTGCCGAAGAAGGGCGACCATTCTGTTGGGGTCGCGCCGCAGTATGCGTCGATGCTCGGCAAGCGCGCCAATTGCCAGACGCTGGTGTCGTTGACGCTGGCCCGCGACGAGGTTCCTGTTCCCGTTGGCCTGCGGTTGTTCCTGCCCGACAGTTGGACAAGTGATCAGGATCGGATGGCGAAGGCTGGTGTTCCCGAGGAGATGCGCCTATCGCGCACCAAACCGGAGATCGCGCTCGGCGAGATCGATCGGCTGATGGCCGCAGGCGTGCGATTTGGAACCGTGCTGACGGATGCCGGCTATGGTCTGTCGGCTGCGTTTCGCCAGGGGCTCAGTGCACGCAATCTCACCTGGGCTGTCGGCATTCCCAAGCATCAGAAGGTTTATCCTCATGATGTTGCATTGATCTTTCCTGTCGCCGGCCATGGAAGGCCGCGCAAGCATTCGATCCCCGACACTCTTTCAACCGCAGCCGAAACGATCCTGGAAGGAACCACCTGGAAGAAGGTCAGTTGGCGTCACGGTACGAAAGGTCGACTGACCGCACGCTTCGCTGCCCTACGCATTCGGATTGCTGATGGCAACCCGCAGCGCATCCTCGACAAGGGACAGCAACATATGCCGGGCGAAGAGGCGTGGCTGGTCGGCGAGTGGCGTTCAAACGACGAGCGCAAATATTATCTCTCCAATCTGCCGGCCGAGGCGACCTTGGAAGCTCTCGCAGCTGCCATCAAAGCGCGATGGGTCTGCGAGCAGGCCCATCAGCAGATGAAGGAAGAGCTCGGCCTCGATCACTTTGAAGGCCGATCGTGGCAGGGCCTACACCGACACGCGTTGATGACGATGATTGCCTATGCTTTTCTTCAACATCAACGCCTCAACAAGGCAAAGCGGGAAAAAAAGGAAGAGGCACGGTCCGCCTAAGCCGACACTGCCGGCCATCCGGCGCGCTGTCATAGCCGCGCTCTCAAACCACCATCCACCACAACGATGTCCTCACTGCCGTATCAGGTTCCAAATGACCCCAAATTCAATTCTGCCAAAGTAGTGCTAGGCGCTGTTTCATGGAACACAATTATCGACCGATCATGAAGATGTCACACGCGACGCGATCTGCCTATATGTCATACTACGGAGCGCACGGGAGGAATACGTCCGGGCAATCGTTAAATTCGATCACAATTTAAATAAACTTTCCATTCCTGCCGAATGATGCTTTTTCTGCCACTGGTAGTGATATTTACGATGAGAAATCGAAAAAAATGGGCGGATTGACAGGAGCGCGGATTAGAGCAGCTAGGGCCTCTTACGCTGGACTGCTGAAGATTTAGCGAGGGCGGCAAGTATAGGCGCGGGATGACCGTCCGTCGTGCCGGAGCGGATGACGGCGTGCCATCAATAACGGCAGCCAATCTGAAGCTAATCCGAATGAACCTGGAGGATGCCGGCATCGAATTCATTTCCGATAACGGTAGCGTTATCGGTGTCCAATTCCATAAACGTTCATAAGGGCGTCGTCGTGACCCTCAATCGTGTAGACCGCCTGGAGCATCCGGCCCGATCAGTTCGCATCTAACCCGAAAACGGGACTCGCTTCGGCTGGCCGCGTTTCACTTAAACGAAACGGGTTCCCGCTATTAGAGAACTTGCCTAAGCGGTCGTTACCGTATGATGCCTCAAGGGAATTATCATCGATACGCGATACTTATCGATGGTTATCAGCTCAACTATCAGTCATACCATCTGAGGAACTGCAACATTGATATAGAGTTCCTATAAGAAATCATTTTACCATGATTTCAATGGCTTACGATATCGCGAAAATCAGCATGACAGCCCTGATGCGACCGGCGTTCGATGCCGGCATCGCGCTCACCCGGCTTGACGAGCGCATCGCCCGCTCGCCGGTCGGCGCAGGGTGGATCGAACGCCAAAACTTTGCCGACGCCTGCGCCTCCCTGTGGATCGACGGCGAACTCGTCCACCTCGAAGACCTCGTCCTCCACGACGCCACGCGGGATATTCGCACACCGACCCATGAGCTCACAATCGCCCGCGACGTGCTGCGCACCCGCGGGCGGATCGCTGCCCAACTCCCCGGCTGGGCGCTTTCGGCGGAGGGCATCCGATCGCTCCGAAAAACCTCGGAGATCACGTCGGTTGACAGCGGCGAGACGGAAGCCGCCGGTGTTGCCCGGCGCGCGGTCGCGGTCGATCGGGAAGGGGAGGGGGGCGATGGTGGCGACGTCAAAGATCTGCCCGGCGTCGACTATGCCGCGATCGATGCGATCCTGGCGCGCTCTGACGCCGCGATCGAACGAGCCAAAAAGCCCGGCCGGGCTCCGGCCGATCCGCTGGTCGATGGTCTCGACTGGGACGAGGATGCCCGGCTGGAGGAATGGCGCGGCGTGTTGCGTCAGGCCAAAAACTTGCCGGCGGTGCTGCAGGCGATCGTCGCCCTCGATGCCTGGAACGAGCTTGCCGTCCTGCAGCATGCACCCTGGCTCGGCCGGCTATTTGCTCCATCCTGCGCCAGGCCGGCGTCACCACCATCGCGCACCTGGCCGCCATCAATCTGGGCCTCAAAACCATTCCGGTCGACCGGCGCCGGCATCGTGATCGGGAGACCCGGTTGCTCGCCATCGCCCACGGATTTTTGGCGGCCGCCGAGATCGGCATGAAAGAGCATGACCGGCTGGGTTTGGCACGCACAATGTTTGAGCGGAAATTGAAGGGGCGCCGGACGTCGTCAAGATTGCCGGAGCTGGTCGAGCTGGTCATGGCAAAGCCGTTGGTGTCGGCGGGTATGGTGGCGAAGACGCTCGAGGTGACGCCGCAGGCGGCGCGGCGGATCGTTTTGGAGCTCGGCTTGAGGGAGATGACCGGGAGGGGGAGGTTTCGGGCTTGGAGCGTCTTGTAGCTATCGAACAGCCAATGTTCGTGAACGCCGCACCTATGCTGATTGCTCTGCACGGTCACCTTGACACTGCACAACCTGAGTGGTTGAGCTGTCTTGTTTCGAATATGAGGTCAGGATGTCCCTCCACGACGTGAAAGCGACGCATGAATATCTGCGAAAAGTCGCGAGTACGCGTGAACCCGTAAAGGCCCTTTCCGAGTTCGTTTGGAACGCGTTGGATGCGGATGCGACGGAAGTGACGGTCGAATTCATCCGAAATGGCTTGGGCGGGATTGAACGAATAGAGATCGCTGACAACGGGACTGGGATCACCAAGGCGAGAGCAGATCGAGATTTTACCAATATTGGAGATTCGTGGAAGCTATCGATTAATCGGACCACGACTGAGAAGCGCGCAGTTCATGGCAAAGAGGGGCGCGGCCGTCTACGTTTCTTCTCGTTGGCCAGGTGGGCAACGTGGAAAACCGTGTATGCAGACAGAATCGACGCCTCACGCTCGAGATCAAGATCGATGGTGATCGGCTAAACCGAGCTGATGTACCGGAACCCATTGATGCCGAGGGTTGCAATATCGGGACTTTGGTCACGCTAGACGGTCTTAGAGAGACGTTCGATTGGATCGTTGGCCCAGAGGGTAGGGCAGAATTCGACGCAATTTTCGCTCCTTATCTCCTTCAATACCCTAACGTTAAAATTGAATACGATGGTGCGCCCGTCGATCCGGCTGTTACCATTGAGCGCTCTGTCGAGCTTGCCACGAAAGCCATCGTGTGCCCTGGCGGGAAGGTCGTGAAAGACCTCGCACTGAAAGTCATTGAATGGCGCACGAAAAGTGAGTCTCGCAAAATTTACTTTGGGGGGAAGAGCGGCATTGTGTTGGGTTCGCAGGCGGCAGGCATCAACGCGCCAGGATTCGACTTCTCGGTTTATGCCAGCTCTCCGTTCTTTGAAGAAATTGCGAAAGCGAACCTGCTTGAATTCGACAATCTGAGTGATCCTGCGTTCTCAACTGTCGTTGCCTACATCAAGGAGGAAATCACAGACTACTTCCGAGGCCGTCAGGCAGAGCGCAGTGGCGAATTGATTGATGAATTGAAGGCAGCCGGTATTTATCCTTACGAAGGTGATCCGCGGGACGATATAGAAAAGCGGGAGCGTCAGGTCTTCGACATCGCGACGCATGCCGTTTCCTCTTATTCTCGTGAATTTAAAAATGCCGAGAACTCTCTCAAGAAGATTACACTCGGGCTTTTGCGTGAGGCATTGCAGCACAACCCGGAATCCATTTCACGCATCCTGAAAGCCGTTTTCAATCTTCCCAAGAACCGGCAGGACGAATTCTCAACTTTGCTCGACAAGACGGAGCTTGCGAATATTATAGCCGCGTCCAACCTTATCGCTGATCGTGTGGTCGCACTCAAATTGCTCAAAGAGATCGTGTTCGATCCAGCGTCTCGTCGCACTGCAAAGGAGCGCGGGGAACTGGACGTGGTCATACGCGACCACACATGGATATTTGGTGAGGACTTCCATATCACCATGCCGGAGGCTGGTTTGACGAAGATCATGCATCGAGTTGCAGACGATCTTCTCGTGCCCAGGTCTAAAAAGGCGACGCTGAAAAAGCCGGACGGAAAGAGCGGCCGGATCGATCAGTTTTTAGGCCGGGTGGTCCCGCACCCGAACCCGGCTCACCGAGAGTATCTCGTTGTGGAATTGAAAAAGCCCGCTCTCGTCGTTGGTAGAAAGGAATTGAATCAGCTTGAAGATTACATGGCGGCTCTGACGTCGCAGCATGATTTCAACACCACGTCGACCAATTGGACGTTTTTTCTCGTTACAACGCAATATGATGCATATGCCAAAGACCGTGCCACACAAGATGGCTGGCCCGTTGGGCTGGTCGTCAACAAGCCGAATATCAAGGTGTGGCTGAAGACCTGGGCTGAGGTAATCCGTGACAGCGAAAGCCGGCTGCAATTTATACAGGATAAGCTTAAGATTGAAGTGGCCGACGAAGAGATTGAGCAGCGGATTGCTCAGCTCAAATCGTCTTACGTTAAATCTTCGAAGCAGTAGCTTCCATACCATGCCCCGCCAGTCTGGACGACATCAAACGAGTGGCTTTACAAATGAGAGGAAGGCGTCAAGATCGCCAGATCGGACCTCAGTGAACGGAATAGAAAGTAGAGCCGCATGGCGCTCGGCTAATTTCTGTGAAAGCTCTTGATAGTTTGACAATGCTTCCACCGAACGAAGTGGCCGATCGCGTGAACCATCGGCAGATCGGCGACCAAGAATTGCGTCCGGGGAATCGGTAACCATTACGAGCGCTGCGGGCTCCAGACCAGCAATGATCTCGAATGGAATTTCCACCAAGCCGTTGTCAGTGTCGACGACGTTGTGGCCATCAAACAGGACCGAGGTGCTATCCTGCATCCTAAAATGCTTAAACCCTGCGAGCAAGAGTTGCTGATTGTCAACGATACGGTCGGTCCGCAAGGTGTCCGTGGAAACCATCTTTGACGTGGCACGTTCCTTTTCGGCTTGGATGAGCTGGCTACCGCTCACGTGCCGCACCGCAAGGGCTCCGGTTGTTAGACGGCAAAGCCAGGATTTTCCAACGCCGGAAATTCCGAATACAAGTATGGTGTTCATAGGCTAACCTCTGGACGCATCAAAAGCTTTCTGGGGATCGTTTCAAACAAGGCTTGGGGCGTAGCATGGGGTCCGATATAGAATTGAGCAGTGGATACCGAAAGGAGACAGGTTATTGAAGGTGGCATTCCATCGCGCGAAGCCGATCGATCAAGAAAATCTGGCTCCCGCTCAACTGAAGGCACATTTGACCTGCGCCTTTCCAGAGCTTGATGCTGTGGAGCGCCGTAGGTTTGTGATGGTCGCCGACCTTGCCGACCTGATCTTTTCTTCAAAAAAGTCGTCAACCATCCGCTATTCCAAAGGAGCAGTCGAGTATCCCGCATCTCAGGAGCTGCCTCTGTACGTTGTCGGTGACCATCGGCAAAAAGCTGATCTTACTTGCATCGGTGCTTTGCGAATTGGAGCTGTACAATACAAGACTCTCGCCGAGCTTAGCGAGCATGACGCTCATAAGGACGGGTTCTCATCCAAAGCAGAGCTGGTGGAAGCATTACATACCTTCTATGGCGATATCCCACTCACCGACGTTCTCTCCGTTTTCGAATTTACGCTCGGCGACCGGCAACCCCAATCGTCAAAATCTGGCCTCCACCACGCTAAGGCAGTTTGAATGCCAAAGCCCTAAAAATCGAAACCAAGGTTTATCATCGGCTTTAGCTTGATATAGCGTGGTTCAGCAATCTTGGTGATCGATTGAGGCCAGCTGGAGAGTACGCCGGCAGAGGTCAAAGCAGTTAACGGCAGTGGCGGCACCATGTGGCCGATCAGCAGGAAGTCGATTACCTTCAATGGCGACGAGCCTGCGACCATAGCCTGCAATTCGGCATCGGAGAACACCGACCTCTTCGCAGTCCACCGTCGCAATTCGTCTGCATCTAGCGTATGGCGCACATTTTCAACCACACCGATTGAGGTCATCGACTGTGATCGTGGTGAGCTTTTCTTTTTCGTCTGATAGAAAAAGATCACGTCACCCGCAGCGATGGTGCGGTTTGGGGAGCGGCAAATATAAACTTTCCGAATCGTGTTCCCTGGAATGGCCCCCGCGGTCGTCGCCACATCTTCCGGAAGCATTTCGACTTCTGGAAAAAGCCTTGCGTGATAGCTAGGGAGGATCGGGATGACAAACTTCTTGGCTTTCGCTCCGTCATAGAAGCGAGGGTAATTTTTTCGCGCGGCGGCAATCGGCGTTTCGCCTTTTTCCAGACTGACCTTGCCCTTGCCAACGGATTTTTCGAATCTACCGTCGCCGCCATCGAGATCGCCGGTTTTCTCGAATCCATATTCTTCCAACAATCGGATCAGCGTCGCTTGTTTCGCTTTCGCGGTTACGTACATGACGTCGTACTTGTTGCGCTGAGCATGCCACAATATTTGCTTGAGCAGCTGCTCACCCAACTTCTGGCCTCGGTAATCTTCCGAGACCTTGAACGTGCAGATCTTGAGGATCTTTTTTCCGGGTTTGACGATGCCTGCCTCGCTGCGGGTCTCGTCTTTCCTGATGACAACGGCGGCTAAAGCATCGCCGTCCTTGATGATCCAGCAGTCGCGATGCTCGTTTACGCACTTGGTTGTCCAAGTATCGAAATAGGAGCCATAATCACTTCGTAACCCCTCGAAAATAGGGTCGTTGAAGTCGAGTTCGTGCGCCTTCGCATCTTCAACTGCTGGTAAGAAGATTGTGTCAGGTTCGAAACTCTGCTTTAGCCAAACCAACGCATCAGCAACGGTCATCACTCGATCAGCGACCGAAGCGCGCTTTGCCCGGCGATGAATGCCATCATCTTCGGTGATCAGAAAGTCTGCAACGGCGATCGAGACGGCGTGCAGAAGCTTCACATCCACGACGTCATTGGGTTTCGGAAGTTCGCCATACCTAGCCTTCAGATCGTCAAGGGAAGGGGTCGGTATCTTTTTAAGCTGAGGAAACTTATCGAGCTTACTGAGCGTGGCTTTGCGCCGTGCCTCTTTGGGATCTCGATTAATGTCCTCTATTGAGGCTTCATGAACGAAGACCTGCACGCCGTTCTCGTGGCACCTGCGGAGAAGCTCAGCGAATTTCGCCTGGATTTCACCGTCGTTTTCAAGCTGGATAACGACGTTGGTATCGATCAGAAATTTCATCTTTAGTGACCGTAAACGATTTTGCGAAAAGCATCGTCCGCGTATGTGAACGACTGGGGTGGGGTGAATTTCAGTTCGGATTTTAGCACGTCGAGGGGGATGGGAGCCTCGAGTTTAACGGGATCGCGAAGGACCAGAACGTAGCCCTCTGCCAGGTCGCCGTAATACTCATCGAATGCCGGCTTATCGATGTACGAAACGTCGTGGTACTGGCGCCAAATTTCCTCCACCGGCAATCGACGTACTTCCTCGATCGTTGCGTAGCCGAGCACGGATTGCAGTGGAACGGTCGCATAGATGAAGAGTTTGGCGTTGGTCACGGTGCCATAGGGAAAGCGCCGCCGCAGTTCCACCTTTTTCAGGCCATCCACGATCCGTGTTGCGTATTCTGGCTTAATGCTCAGGACAAAGTCCTGCTTAAAAAAATCTAGATTTGACATGCCTATGACCGACGAGGTGGGACACCATAGCTTTCAGCAAATATTACTTACTTTTGCGAAAGTCCAGCTTGGCAATGACCGTATAGCGGGAGGATCGGACTGCGGACCACTAAAATTCTTTGAGCGGCCTCTCGGTTGGATTAAGGGTCCGCAGGCAGCGATGAAGCTGAAGTCTGTACCTGTCGAGCTCCACGATGACGGTCCGCGCCAGGTAGGGTCGAGCAGGTTCAGAGCTTGTTGGATCGCGGTTATTGCCGGGCAATTCGGCCGAGCTGCAAACAATGTGTAGCAGACCCCTGTTTTCTGAAAAATACCGGCGTATGGCTGGCCAATGAGCGGGACAATTTGGCAGAAAAGCCGCGAAAGGCCGGGGAAAACCCTCAACGTTCTGCGCGCAATACTTGTGCAGCTGCAAATTCATGTGGATACTGGAAATGTGTGAGGAGACGATGCGTGACTGGGCAGCCCGACAAGTTCAGTGCGGCTCCGGCAGCCGCCGGGTACTTGTATCAGGCGAGGCTGGCGCTTCTTCTGTGTATTCCTCATCTCAATGCTGGCTCGGAGCTCGAAGTCGCGGTTGAGAAGCTCGATGATATCTCCTTCGAGCAAGACGGAGAGCCCAAACAACTCCTCCAAGCAAAGCATCATATCAACCGGGTGGGCAGCCTTTCCGACACAAGTCCGGACATCTGGAAGACGTTGAGAATTTGGTCGGAGTTGGCAAGCGCTGATCCTTCGCTTCCATCACGGGTCAAGCTGGTGCTCGTCACAACAGGAAGTATTCCAGAGGGGTCTGCAGCGTCGTTCCTCCGTGCGCCCACAGAGGGACGGAAGAACGGTCGGGATCCGCGGGGCGCTGCAGAAATATTGTCCAAGGCGGCCTCGCATTCCCAGAACGAAGGCCTCAAACAAGCCTTTGCTGCATTTCTTGCGCTGCCGGAACGGATGCGCGCATCTCTCCTCAGCGCTGTCGAGATCGTCGACCAGCAGCCGATCGTGGCCGATATCGAGATAGAGCTGGAGCGCGCACTGCGGCTTGTCGCCCCTCCGGGTAAGGCCCGGCTTGCCAGGGAAATGCTGGAGGGGTGGTGGTGGCCAAGGATTTGCGCGGCATTGTCAGCCAGTACCGTCCAATCCATCCCGCTCGGGCTCATCGAGGCAAAACTGGACGACCTCCGCGATGCCCTAAAGCGTGACGCTCTTGTGGCCGAATTCGACCAAGTCGAGCCATCGGCGGAGGAGTCGGATCAATATGATGCCTTCGTATTCGTCCGGCAGCTGCAAATCATCGGCGTTGGCGGAAACCGGATTGGCTATGCGAAACGAGACTTTTACCGTGCCTTTGTCCAGCGATCAAAATGGACGCGCGAGCGTGTCGTCCTGGATGAGGAATTAGAGAAGTTCGAACGTGTTTTGGTGGAAGAGTGGGAACCGCGCTACGCGGCAATGTGTGACGACACCTCCGAGGTGGACGGAGAGGATCCTCGCCTATCGACAGGTGGGCGGGAAATTTACGATTGGGTGGAAATGGAAGCACGTTTCCCGCTGCGCACGCTCACGTCAAAATCCTTGAACGTCGGATCATACCATATGCTGGCCAACGCGCTGCGCGTGGGGTGGCATCGCGAGTTTCGAAGACTTTGCAACGGGAAGGGCGGCAAGTGAGCCGGGAGGTCGCATGGGCCGAGCGGCCGGCTGAAGAGGCCGCTCATTTCAATCCGGCGTTCTGTGGCGAACTCATCAGCCGTAGCGCCCGCGATTACACTACGACCAGGGGCACACCGATTCCACTTGCCCTGACCTTTCTGATCCTTCCGCTTGTGCTCCATCCGGTCACACGCAGGGTTTTGCCAAACAAGGCTAACACAACATTCGAGTCCTGGTGTGCAAATCAGCAAGACATCCTTGTGGGGGTGCCGGAACGGGTATTGGCCTTACGACCAGTAACCCGGGAAGCGATCCTATTTCTTACGCAGCTTCAGGCGTTGCAAGTCATCGGAGATGGTATCTCCATTGGACCAAACCCGATGCGCCTGCCTGCAAAACCCAAACATACAACACCGGAAATTGACGAGATCAGAAGACGTGCAGGCCTGGTTGGCCGCTGGTTTGCATCCCAGCCTGCAGTTGCTCCTGTTCTCCAGGCGATGGGGGTAACGCTTTGAGTATTCAGGTACGAGGTATCGCGATCTACTCGAGGTCCGGCGAAAAACGCGAAACGAAGTTCAAACTTAACTCACTGAATGTGGTGACGGGGGCATCGAAGACCGGTAAGTCGGCACTTCTGGACATCGTGGATTTCTGCTGGGGCCGTGACGAATGCACGGTCCCCCGTGGCGAGATTCGGAACGGCGTCAGCTGGTTCGCGGTCCTTTTCGATCGCGCCGGCGAAGGCATCCTTGTTGCCCGGCATAATCCTGGCCCGTCAGGCAATGATGGCGACGAGATCTATTTTGAACGCAATGTCGAAACTTTTCCCGAAACGCCAGCGGGTTTCATCAAGAACATGACAGCGGCAGCGCTCAGGAGCAAAATGAGCGGCATCCTGGGAATTGCTGAGAACCTTTACGATCCAGAACCAACGGGAGCTAGGCGGCAGATTGAGGCTTCGTCCGGGCAAGCGATCTTCTATTCACTGCAGGCCCAGGATGAAATTGCCAGCCGACGCCTGCTGTTTCATCGACAGGGGGAGACCGGGATCGCTCAGGCCATTAGAGATACGTTTCCGTACTTCCTTGGCGCCATGGGGGAGGATTATTTCCTCAAGAAGAAGCGGCTCGACGATGCGCGCTTTCGATTGCGAAAACTGGAGCGTGAACTCACCGAAGCCCGGGCACTTGCAAACGAGGCATCCGGGACGGCGCTCGCGCTTGTCGCGGAAGCCCGGCGCGTTGGCCTGCTGGACGTCAATGCATTTGCGGAAACCCCGGACACAGCGCGCGAACTGCTCCAGCAGGCCGCCGTGCCAAGGACGCTATCCTATGCCACCCTCGCGAACCCCGAAGCGGATCTCGCCGACCTTGAGGACCGGCGTCGGGTGCTGCGGTCTGAGCTTCAGGATATCAGAGAGGAGGCAAAGCAGCTTAACCGGCTGATGCGCGACGCATCCGAGTTCGAAAAAGAGGCCGACGAGCAACGCGCGCGGCTGGCTTCCATCGAGCTCCTGGTCACCGCGGATGGTTCACACGATACGTGCCCCCTATGCGAGAGCCATTTGAAGACGTCTGTCCCGACCGTGGATGACATGCGCCAATCGCTCTCTGGCCTGGATCTGCAACTGCGGTCGGTGCGGAAAGACAGCCCGAGGGTTCAGGTCCGCATCACCGAACTGGAAGCATTGAGGACGTCGCGGGAAGTCGATCTTGAAGCGGTTCAGACCGACATTACCACCCGCATCGCTGACAACGAGCGCCTCCGGATCGAGCAGGATCAGTTCACTGAGCAGGCGCGCGTCGCAGGACGCATAAGTTACTATCTCGACAACGTCCGTATTGTCTCGGACGACAACGGCCTGCGCCTGCGAGTAGCGCGAGTGCGGGCCGAGGTAGATGCCCTTAGCGCCGAGCTGGACCAAGAGGCGCTGAACGAACGTGTCAGCAGCGCGATCAGCGTTATCGGCAAGGATCTAACGACCTTCGCCACTGCGTTGCGCCTTGAGCATGGCGAAAATTCCCTTCGCATCGATCTGCGCAACCTTACTGTCGTTGCGGACACGATCGACGGGCCGTTGCCGCTCGCGCAGATCGGCAGTGGTGAGAACTGGGTCGGATATCACGTCGCAGCCCATCTGGCCTTGCATCGGCTCTTCCGCGCCCGGTCACGACCAGTGCCATCTTTCCTCATGCTGGATCAGCCATCCCAGGCACACTACCCACCGGAACGGGATCTCGGACAAATCACGGGGACAGAAGACGAAGACCAGATCGCGGTGGCGCGTCTTTATCGTGTTCTCCATGACTATTGCGCCAGGCCTGATCAAAATATGCAGATCATAGTCGCCGACCATGTCGAACTCCTCGACGACTGGTTCCGCGCGGTTATCGCCGAGCGTTGGCGCGACGGGATCAAACTGGTCCCGCCATCATGGACGGCACAAAGAGACCACCAATGACCGCTAAGGCTCCGGCCGAAATCACAACCGCAATGGCAAGCCTCTGGAAGCGGCGCTTTCCGGATCCGGAAAACAGCTACCAGACACCCGAATTCCTGGCGCTCAAGCAGGCATGTGTTCGCCAATATTCCCTCAAGGATCTGTTCTGGTTCACGACAGCTCTTTGGGAAATACTGAGGTCGATCGGATGTCCCATGCTTCTGAGGGAGCGCCCCGAGCTCGCACTCCCATCTGAAGACGCCGCCCAGCTCCTGCATTCGACACTCACGGCGAAAACAGACAAAATTATCCATTTATGCCCGCTCGATTGGGCCGACAATATCTCGCGCGTGCGGTTTGGCTCCAGCCAGATCGGCAGGTTCACGGCACGCGAATTGCAGGCGTTCGCCGACGCACCACGGCTTGCACGCTTATTTCCGACGATCACCATCGATTGGGAACGGCTGTCCCGATTTCATTGGCTTGTCGTCGAGGAGGAAGTTCCGATTTCGGTCGAGCCCGGCCATCGCACGATGCCGGAATTCTACCGTATCCACGATGATCTGGGAGCGATAGTGGCGCACGAGGATCATTTCCCGAAGGTCGTCGAGGAGGCCCTGATGCTCCTGCTATTGGCGCCATGGGAGGAATGGTCCGTGTATCACCAGATGGATTGGCGGGGTTTTCATTTGCCTTGGATTTTTTCGTGTCATGGCGACTTGTGCGTAAGGCTTAAAACGCCGCCACAAGACAAAAACCTGACCTGGCTTCCACAATCTTATACGGACGATTATGGGGATCAGGTCGAGGTTGAGGAACCAGCGCAGTTCCGACTGGAGGATGAGGCCAAAGCTCTTCCAGACTTTCTTAGCGAGGAACGTCGGGGCAGGTTGGAGCGCGCTTTGACGACTACCTTGTTCGAAACACCTGTTCGGCACTTCTTGATTAGGGCATTCCACTCCGCAGGAATTGATGAATTTATCGCCCATCTGACGGTCATAGAAGCGGCCTTGGGGCTGCACTCAGACTATGGAAAAAAGCAGAAGACCGATCCCCGGAAAGCGATGGCGGTAACGCAGGTGATGCGGACGAGAGTGCAAAACTCATTAGCCGATCCGAAATCCGGTGGCGAATACGAATCGCTGTTCGATCTCAGGAGCGCTTATGTTCATGGCCGAACGATGGCGCCGATATCGAGCGAAGACCGCCGACGCGCGCGCCGACTGGCCCGCGCGGTTGTCTCGGCTTTGGTTGATGTGGCGTCAAGCCCAGGCGCGAAGATTGACCGCGAGATCCTTTTGAATGGGCTTCTTTGTGCGCAAGTTCAGTCGAGTGAGCCGGTCGGTTCCACATAACTTAATCGGGGCGAATGAAAGTGCTGGCAAACACTTTTCAGTTGTTTTCCCCACCGTGTAAACAACGCTTCACTTCCCGTTGAAGCGGCTGTCTCGCTCACTTTGAAGGCTCTTGGAAATATCAAAACTATTCACTCCCGGCTCTGCAAAAGTCGTGGACAATATGAAACGGAAATCGACCTATGGGTACCGAAGAACAATTGCTGGCGGAGAGCATCAGAACAACGATCAGCAGAACTTCAGACGTTTTATGGCGACTGCTGCCCCTGCAACCGCGATCGATCGAAGAGGCTGAGGAAGACCCCTCGGAGGAGCTGATTGACCTTGACGGCGAGCTGAGCGACCACCTCAAGAAACTCTACCGCGATGTCGCGATCTTGGCCGAGCGTCTGCAGCTCCCGCTGCTTTGCCGGAAGATTTCGCAGACGTTCAATGAGCATAAAGATACTCTCACGCACACGAGCAACCACTACGACGAATATATGGATTGCCCGTCGTTCACGGACATTCGAAGCATTTTCGCCTCAATCGATGTCATGATCGACGGCAAAGACATCTCCTCAGTCGCTGTCCTTCAGAATATTCTTGAGAATACGCGCAAGATCTTGGTGGACGCGGGCATCCCGGTTCCGACTACTGAAAAGGAAATCTATGCCGCGGTCGGGAAGGTCTTGAACTACGCGTTCCACGACGTCGTGCCGCAATATCGTCTTCCGCGTCCGTTAAAACCGTACAAGCCGGAATTCGCAATCAAATCGGTCAAATCACTGGTCGAGTATAAATTCGCAAGAAGTGAACATGATCTAAAGATTAAGGTGGACGAGCTTTATACCGACACACGCGGATATGTGAGTGACAGCGGCTATAGCACGTTTTTCGCGGTCATTTATTGCCACGACCAGTATGCCCATATTGAAAAGGTCAAACGGGAATTTCAGACCAGCGACGTGGGGCCTCATTGGCGGATTATCCTTGTTCACGGTGGCGGCGCGGCACAACAGGTATCGGACACACCGCCGGTCAAAACGTCAGCGGCACGAGCCTCACCGAAAAAGCAAAAGTAGCCAAACGGTCCCGGACGTCCGCCGGATCAAGGCGTCGGCAACGAACGGGCTCTCAGAGTGTAGGTGTTGGCATAGCTCGATGCCTGTGCAAACACGCGATTGGCATCGACACCAACGGCTCGAAACGGCTCGTGCTGCTTTTCGAGTTGGGGCACTGTCATCTTGAGCCGTCGCGCGATATCCGGATTGGATGAAAGAACGACGATCTGGTCGATATCCTTTCCGACCAACGCCTGCGCCGCTGCATCCAAGCCAGTAAGATCCGTGATGGCGTTCTGACCCGTATTGACGAGGTGAAGCACATAAGAGGCCAGATCGGCAGTGTTCTCCTCAAGGTCGACGTCCAGTTCCGACGGGGCCGAGGCGATGTCATCGATGGATTTCACGAGAGGAAGGACCGGCTCCGGAAGCAGGTCGTCCATGTCATTGTGGTAGAAAAGGTAAGCGCAGTTCCAGTTTTTGGCAGCAAGCGCCTTGAGCTTGACGAGCTGGTGATCACCAATCTTGTCGCTCTTGTTAATCCGTCGGATCGATTGCGTTTCCCCAGGTGCGGGATTCGACCGTTTGGCCTGGAAGCACACCGGAAAAATGAGAGGCTCGCGTGTCGATCCCGACATGTCGAAGAAAAAGGCGATGTCACCGCCTGTGTCGCGCTCGCGCGACCGGACATTCAAGTCGGCTGCATAAATTTCCAATGGCATCGCTTCGCCGTCACTGGCATGCGCGTTCACCGCATCGAGAAAAAACCCAATCGACCCTCGGAGCAATCCGGTCAGGACTTCCTCGCGAACGGGAATTCGACAATCGCGCTCGGCAAAACGCGTGCCGGCGCAAAGGAGCAACCGAAACATCAGAGCCGAACGACTGATCGAAAGCGGAGCCGACAACTCCCTGAGCGCGCCACGATAATAGGTGTCAAAATCGGCGGGGGATTCTTGGAGGGCTTTCACATGCTCGAAATCCGGAATCTCAGAGGCGGCGCAGATCTCGAGCGCCGAACGGAGCGTGCCAGGATAGCGGCTGAACGTTTGATGGAGCAGGTCGTGGGCATTTCTTGGCATGGACGAACTCGCGTTTCTGATGACGCTCGCTCTTTATCCTTCCGGAAGTTGAAGCTTCGTGAAGTCATTCGCTAAACGTGCGCCCTATTGGCCGACAAACAGGGCTCCGCTCGTCCTCCGCGGTCCCAGGTGGGGTCGGGCTTAAGCGCCCCCAACCGATCTCTCACAGGTTCGCAAGCCGAACGATGGCCTCCGCGACACCGTGACCATAGTCCGGATCGGCTTTGAAGCAATTGTCGATATGCCGCCGTTTCACCTCAGCGCGTGCGCCGTCCATGGCGAGCGCCGTGTTTTCGAACAGGACCTGTTTCTGTGCATCCGTCATCATCCGGAAGAGATCACCCGGCTGCTCTTAGTGGTTGTCATCGACCCGGTGATCCCAATGGTCGGCGACCCCGGTCCAATCGAGCGCCGGCTGGTCGGTCCACTCACCCTTGCTGTTCGGCCAATAGCTTGGGGTCCGCCCGAGATTGCCGTCGGTGCGCATGGCGTCATCGCGATGGTAGCTATGGAATGGACGACGGTGGTAACGCTGCTTGGTCTTGATGAATTTCAATAGCTTATTCGGTCATCAGGCACAATTAAGCGGCGGGTCGTTGGTTCGAATCTTTTCAAGGCGACCACCTCCAGGCTCGCTTTGATCCAGGAACAGGGCTAGCGATCAGACTAGCCGGATGCGTTGCCGATCTCAAAGATCCGTCGACGAGCGCCAAGTTGAAAGGCACGCCCGCGGCCAATGCCGCATCACGGTTGCGTCTTTTGCGCGACAGGACTTTGACGGAGGAGAAAGAGGTAGCGGCTAAAGAGGCACCCTACGCATCGATGGTAGGCGAATGGCTTGCCGTCTTTGCCGAACGCATCCGCCCTCCGCAGTGACCTTGACTGTGACTGGAGTGACTGTGCTGCGTATCTTCCAATCGGGACGAGCGGCTCTCGAGCCAATTCGGCTGTTCCAACCGTGTCAACGGTCCGCTCAAAAATAGTGAATTTCTCAGACAGGTAAACAAATAAATCACCGGATCGTCGATCCAGTCCTTCGATTAGGCAAGCTGAAGCGCGAGTGACCCTGGGCGGCAGCTTCCTCGACTTGATTCAGAATACGGGCTGACGAGCGCCACCCTGTCTTGCAGCCGGAAGTGACCGTAGTGCTGCGGGATCATGTCAGGCGTATCTTGGGTCGCAGAGCTCGCCTGCTCATACGAACCCGTCGCCAAGTGTTATCGGCGCCCGTAAGCTTGCAGAGATTGCCGATCCGGAATGGGCCGAAAAGAGCGTCGATATTGCAAAGCGCTAAGTCATATCAAGCTCGTCGCTCCGGGTAAAAACGTCATCGAGCGCACGCGCCAATATCAAAGCGATGCGCGCGACAGCGTCGGGAGGCAGATCGCCCTTGCAGCAGTCCGTCTTGTCAATCTTTTGAATTCAGCGTTTCCTTAATCCATGATGTTCGCTTTGCGATAACGAGGGCAGGCGGAAGTCATCGAGAAGGGGGTGTTATGGCGTTCCAGTTACCCAAGCCCAAGGACTGGCAGGAGTTTCAACGCGGATGCGTCGTGCTTTTTTCCGAAGTTTTCGATGATCCCTGCACACTGCAATATGGCCGCCTAGGACAACGGCAGGACGGTATAGACATCCTTCTTTATGAGGGTGGCGACAGTCATCGGGCCATTGCTATCCAATGCCGGCTGATTACCAGCGAGATGAATTCGGAAAAGATACTTGATGACTGTCGGAAAGCGCTGAAGTCTCCATTTGAACTCAAACAGATTATCTTTGCGACATCACTTCCCGATTCGGTTTCCTTTCCTAAGCGCGCGAAGGAGATACGAGAGGCACTTGCTCTTCACCATGAATTTGTCCCTCGCATAACAATTATTGGATGGGACGAACTCGAAAATCTGATCGCAAGCCATGACCGTGCGCGCGCCTATTATATACGCACTGCCTTTGGAATCGACTTGTCTGCCAACGATAAGCTATCGAAGGTCCTTGACTTCGTATTAAGCAATGACAAAATCGGAATTCCACTTGAGGCAGACCTTCGTCGAGGCGCCCAAAGGCTTCACGCTTTCATCGATCCGGTTCTGATTGCCGCCGCAGAGGAGAAGCTCCGGGCGGGGGATCTCGACGGCTACACGGATGCTTTGTTGAAGGCGTCCGATGAGGCAAGAACCGAACGGGACAAAGCGACCGAACAGCAGTTTGCCCTGACAGAGCAGATCGCCGATGCGAAAGCTGTTCAGGGAAAATACGATGAGGCGATTGCGGTGATGGAGTCCGGGATCGCCCTCTTCTCGGATCGGAAAGATCAGCCGACGGAGCCGTTCACCGGGCGCTGGAAAATAGGCTTGATACTGGCAGAGAAGGGCCAAAGCCTTCGCGATCCGCTGGTCCTTGAACAGGCAGCGCAGACATTCGACGATCTCGAGAATGATACATACGTAAAAGGACTGGCTTTCCTTCGAGGGCGGATAATTACTATACGCTTCGAGATCAAAAAGCTCTTGTTGATCATGGAGAACCGATACGACGACATTCCAACCTACGTCCCGCTACTCAAAAACGCTATGAACCTCGCGGTTCAGGGCTTCAACAACGATGTTTGGGAGGTGCGCAAACGAGTCTGGTACGAGATCTTCGACGCAGGTGACCATTCAGATAACATCGGCCTTTTGAAACGAGCCTTGGATCTTGCCACCTTTATGCACGATCGTCGGGGCTATCCGATCCGACGACACAGAAAAGAGCGGTCACGAGACAACCCGGTCAATTTAGATCATCATATCGAGACGACGGCCAGGCTGATGCTGAGCTTGTTGGCAGTTTATCGCGTAGACCAAGCGCGTTACGACCGTCTGAGCAATCGCGCGGTTCTTTTAGGCGAACATTTGCTCGCGGAAATCTCCAAGCCGAATGTCAGCGTAAGCCTAATCTCCATCGGTAACCTAGCGTTTCTGACCAACACCTTTTCATTATGCTCCAAATTCGGCCGAAAGCCGTCAATGGCAAGAGCAGCTCTCGACCTCTGCAAAGCGTACTCCCCCGAAAAAGACAGCGCCTATTACCGGGGCCTCAGAGATCTGCAATTGGTCAAAGCTAAACTTCGTCTGCGCGACTGGTGGAATCTTTCAATCTTTAAGAATCCGAACGAAATCGAGGAGCTGGCGGCGTCGTGCCGAAGCGCAGACGACGACATTGATCGATTCCATTGGGCAGAGATTTTGGAAATGACCGGAGACGCCTACCGCGATGCAGCGCTGTTTGATGACATAGCCTGGGAAAGCAAAGCATGTGCGAGCTATCTCAACGCGTACATGGTCGTCGAGCCGATTTTCAAGACTTCGCCTGCCTACAGTAGCCGGCTCCGCGCCAGAGTTTTCAACAAGGCGATGACCCTTTCGCCACACACAACTTTGTACAATGAGCCGATAGAAGCGAGCTTATACCGGATGGCCAGTATTGGCCGAAAGTGATGTCACACTTGCGCGACTCCTAGATCCTCGGCCCTAAGACTGCTTAATCGGCGGCGATTGACGAGAATTGTTCGCTTCGCCGGACAATGCTGGATTGGACAATAAGGCCGCTTTCGTGACCGTTCAGGCGTTGACAGGCGAAAGCATCGGATACCTATCGGACATGGGCGTTAGCGCGAAGCTCCAGCAGCTCAGCCTGTGGATCGAGAACTCGGACACCGCAACGAGTATGTTATCAGATTGCGTGGCATCTTTGTGATACCAATTCCAATCGGCCTTAGCTCGCGGCAATGATGAGAATGATCGTCGGCGAGATGAGGGGCTTTCCCGCAACCGAGAGCCTCCCGCCTGTTGGCTGGGGGAGGGTAGCGTTCATCGTTGCCCTCGTGTTGCTTTCGATGATCGCGACCGTCGTTGAGGCTGGTGTCCGAGAAAGGAGCGGCAAGAAGTTTGTTCATTTCCCCTTTCGGTCTCGCAATTGCTAGCGGTCCGGCCCGGCACGTGCAACCGTTGCAGTCTTCCCGCACGCTGCATCGATCAGCTCTCGCAGCTCCTGAGCGACTTTTCCGTTACCCTCGCGCGCATCATGAGCAGCAAGCTGTGTCCACAGAGAGAAACCGACTGTCGTCGCCGTATATGTGACTTTTTAGCAATGCAACGATGTGTAGGGCTGTCGTCATGAGCTCGAATTCACACTTCTTCCGATTATATTCGCCTGCTATCATATCCTTCCGGTTGGATGCTTCCTGACGGTGGTTGCGCCAGACGAGCGAGACCGGCGTGCGGCATGATTCAGACCAAAGGCGGGAGATCAACGTCGTCATCGCCATCCTCTTGGCGGGCGAAGAATGCGCCGACCATCTTGACGGCGCCCTTCTTCCATTCCCAGAGGCGCAGCAAGTCGGCGAAGGCCTGCAGATCATAGCCGTTAAAAATCATCCTGCTGTCGAAGCTTATCCAGACAAGCGAGGCCTTTTCCTGTTCGAGATAGGCGCCCATCACGGTTTTGGAGAACCGAAGAGCAATTCCTGTCCTATCTCGGGCTTCGCTCGCCACCTGTTCGCCTTGGCGGGTCGCCCAGGCAGACGCGCCATCGTGGTAGGCATCGGCGAAGACTTGCAGGGCGGCTTCTGGGGCCCAAAGATCACGGGTCGCAGTAAAGGCTTCGTCATTGCCTTTGAGAATGACACTTGTCGGCTTGCCCCAGAAGGGGGCGTCCAGTTGCCAGCGGCCGGTATCGATGCGGCAGGCTGCGCTACGGGGATATTCGCCGAGATACAGCCGATCAAATTCCGGCAACTGCCCATGCGGGAGGTCAGGCTCGTCAAGCTTGCGGACCCTTGCCATCATTCTGGCCGGAACGATGTAGGATTGAAACGAACGCTCCTGTACCTTTTTAAGTTTCTTGACGCCGAATTTTTCTTCCGTCTTCAAGTTTGCAGCAAGAACGAAATCGCCGCCATCTTCTAGTTGGACGGGGCCATGCTGGACGCCGGCGATCCAATCGCGATGCTCCTTCGTTGGGTCAATGGCGGCAGGAGCAAAAAGTGCTGCATTGGGTTTCTGAACAGTCATCGCAGTACCGGCTGAAAAAGGTCTGTCGGATCAATGGAACGAAGTTCAACGCCCTGAAGTCCAAGCGGGTCCGGGGCTGTCCCCCAGGAAGGGACGAGGTGGGGAACGTTGTCGTGAAGTCTGCCGAGAAGCCGCGCAAGATAGATCCGCTGGTGTTTCTTGCTGATCCGTTCGCGGCCGCCGGCGGCGCCCCGTTCTTCGCCGACCTCGTTGATGAGCCGCGCATCGTAACCAAGGGCAAACATACTTAGTGTACCATAGCCAAGGTCTAGAACCTGTTCGACGATCCATTGGTTGAGCCGCCTCAGACCAAGGCCGGCGCTCGCAACATCGAAGGTCCTGGTCGCGTGTTTCACCGTATACACAGCAAAATCCGGGCCAAATTCGGCGCCTAACATGAAATTCCTGGGCAGTTTGGGGTTCGCGTCTTTGAGCGTGTCCCAATCCGGAAAGGAAAAGACTAGCGGCCAGGCGCTGCTATAGGGTGGTCTTGTCCTGGCGACAATCACGCTGTTGGGAAGAACGCCGGTATCCTGTGCCTCGTCGATGACCAGCCGTCCGAGATCGCGAAGCAAGACATTCTCGGTTGGAAACCCACCGCTCCCGAAGATTTGTTGATAGACGGGCTCGGCGATGTCCCTCCAGAAGTTCGCCTCCCGCTTGCGAAGACCGGTACCATAAAGGACGGCAAGCACCCGCTCCCGGATATAGTCGTCGTCCCCGGACAGGAATTCGCCGGCAAGATCGGTGGCAATCGGCTGATAGATCAGCAGATTGGCAAGGGCTTGCGTCGCCTCGTCGCGGATGTTGAGATCGGGAGATGCAGTAAACAAGGCCAGCGTCCGGCCGAGGAGCCTTGCCGAATCCAACGAGAGGTGTTCGAGATTCTGCTCCTGGGCGATGTGGATGAGCCGTCGCACCGGCCCGCCGCCATACCAGGATCGCGTCAGTGTGTCGCTCCAGATCGCGTCGCGGACAAGAATTGCGTATTGGGCAAGCTCCGTTCCAAGCCAGTCCACGTTGAGAGGGTGAGCGGGAACCGCCGCGACCGCCAGGACCTTCTCGAAGGCAACAATGAGATCGATGTACCGCTTTGGTCCCAATACCCATTGGGGAGTGGCGAGCGTGGCGGGATCGCGCCAGGCGAGCACATCGAGCGCCAGCGCGGTCAGCCTGTCGAGATGGGGTGAAGCCTTTGCCACCTCGACCAGCTCGATCTGGAATTGTTCGGGAAGAACGATCGAATAGGCCTGGAGCAGCCCGGCATTGGCCGTGATTGTCGTTTCGCTCGTAACCAGGCCGGCAAGGTCGCCTGACGTGAAACGGTTGGCGACCGTCTGTCTGTCGTCTTTCGAAAGGCTCGCCTGCGCAATCAGAAGATCACCCAGCCGCTCGAATGCGAACCGCAAGCTGTGCATCCCGTTCTCGCTGTTGATCGAGACGAGGTCGGCAGTCTCAAGGGCGCGCAAAAGCGATCCCGATGCACCGGCCGAGGCGCGGACCGTTTTCAAGATAGCGTTGGCTGCACCAAGGCCCAATACGCGTACATTGTGTCTGCCCATTTCCTGAGCGAGTGCCGCAGCGCCCAGCTTAACCGGATTTTCAAAGCGGGCGTCATAGTCGAGAAGCGCGGCGGCCTCCTCGTTGGCGCCATCAAGGATGGCGTCGATCAAGACGGTCAGGCTGACCTGGCCGCCGGGTATCGTCGACCATTTCCTGCTGAGTGCTGCGCGGCAGACAAGATGCAGGAAGAGCGGATTGGCAAACTCGGGCTGTGCCACCACTTCGGCAGGCGGTCCGACGTTGTAAAAGGAAGCGAAGGCATAGGCCGCTTCATATTCTCGGCCGGCAAAGCCGTCGTGGGTAAACGTCGGGACTTGTGTCAGCGCGGCGCCGAGGCTCTCGTCGAGATAGATGTCGCGGCAGGTGATGAGCAATCGGACAGGCTCACCCGTGAGCTCCGCTTTCAGCGAGGGAAGCCAGCTTTGCCAACGTCGCCGCTCCGGCGTTTCGTTGACGGCGTCGATCATCAAGACGACAGGCGCATCGGTTTGCTCGGCATAAGCGGCAAGGACGCCGAGGACCTCCGAGCGTGCTGCTGTCAGGCTCATCCCGAGCTTGGCAGCGATCAGCCTAAAGGGGTCGTCAGCAAGGGAGAGTTCCTGCCCAAGGATCGCGATTGCGCCACGTCCGGACGCAATGCGCGCCTTTGCCGCATCGATGGTGGTATGGGTCTTTCCGATCCCCGCCGCCCCGCGCATTAGGACTACCGCGGCGGTCGCAGCCCGCGCCGCGTCGCTTTCGGCAAAGGCCAGAATATCCTGCATCAGCTTCACGGCGTCCCGGGCCAGGTCGAGGTCGGCTGCCGGAAACGAGACCTGGTAGGCGGCCTGATACTGTCTCCAGCGAACGTTGTCGCTCTGTGGCCCATGCGTCTTGTCGAAGTCAGATTTCAGAGCGCTTTCCAGCCTGCGTGCGGCGGGAAGGGTTATTGTGGCAATGTTGGCCAGCAACTGGCGGTCCGTCTCTTTAAAATTGCGCTGTTCGAGGTTCGCAAAGGCTGCCACGGCCTTATCAAGCGCATCCAGAATGAGGCCCGCCTCGGCCGGATATCCGGCAGGGGCTCGCTGCTTCCAGTTTTCTTGCGACGACCGGGCGCGCACCACCCGATCCTTCTGGGCTTCGAACCAAGCGTCATCAAGCCCGAACGCGCCGAGCACGGCGCCGGCTCCGGTGTCGACCGTTAGCCGCGGCGAGTACCGTTTGCCCGCGATGTCTTCGGCAATCGCGACCAGAGCGTCGAGCTTGCCAGCGCCAAGTACGGTGGTTCCGAACCAGTAGAGGATACGCCCTTGTGGATTTCCCATTCCGAGCAGGCGGGATTTCAGATCGCTTGCAAACCACCATTCGACCGCAAGCGTCGTCCCGCGCGCGGCAGCCCGCGCTTCCAGCGATTTTCGCCAGTCCTCGAGCTTTTCGTTTTGGCCGACCTTGCCCGGCCGTGCCGCGACCGTCGGGGTTGGATCGAAGGGAAGCGTCACGACGTACTTTTCCAATGCAGGAAAATTGGCGATAGCGGTATCTAGCGACTTCTCGAGCTGCTTGAGATGAGCATCCTTCAACGGCAGGAAAAACTTCGATTGCAGGCCGATGATCTTTCCGGACGGAAGATGCCAGACGGCCTCCACGCCCCCGTCGCCGCCTGCACCCCTAAAGCGTTCGTAACGAGCGTTGGCCGGCACGCCGAGCTGGTGAAAAAGTTGAGCCGAAAATTCCTCGAAGCCGTCGCGTCGGTCGCCCCCTTCAGCGCGCATGTTTGCGAAATCGATATCGACACTCATTCTGCCAGTCGCTCCAGTTTGCCTTGCCCGCTAATCGGGTATGGCACTCGAACGCAACTGTCATCACTCAAGTTGGAGGGGAGGTGGCTCGTCCACAACCGGTTGAACGACTGCTGCTGCAGGCTCGTCATCCGAGAGGGGCTCTGAAAAGCGTACCGCGGCTGACAAACGGAACTACATCCGTCATCACCGGCCTCGCGGCATCTCCATCGCGGAAGGATGTCGGCTGATGGGAATCGGGCGGCTCCACCCATTATGACGTCCCGGAGCGACCGGCCGACGACACCGCAATCATCGAAACGATATTCGCGATCTGCGACGAGTTCTACGGCTACCTCCCTGTGACAAAATCAATTATGGGATGGCGGTATATAATATGCACTGCGGCAATGAGCAAAAGTCCTGAGCACAGAAACGGACCAAAGGGGAGGCGGGTGGTTGAGGTAACACGACGGCCAGCGAGAGCTTGGACACCGCAATAGGAGAGAGCGACAATTGAGGCCACAAAAAGCATTGGCATCAGTCCTGCCGTCCCCGTCCAGCACCCAGATGCAGCGATGAGTTTTACGTCACCCAAACCGAGACCGTGGATTGCCTTTACCTTAAAGTATAGGCTCCTGAGGATTAGGGCGAGCGCGCCGCCGATTACGCCGCCAGCTATCGCGTCCATCGCGCCGGGTAGTGGTAGAAAGTTCGAAAAGAGCAAACCAGAAACACCCAGCAACGCGTTAATCCAATTTGGTATTCTCATCGTTCTCCAGTCGATGATCGAGATCGATAAAGTAATGGCCAGCAGGATGAACAGGGAAGAGATCTCTGCGACCAACTCGTTCACCGGATCGACGCGCTTTTTATCGGTGCAATAAGGCTGAATTGATCAGCTTTCCCGTCTCGGTCTCGAACCAGCCGAATTTGAACCGCTCTGGGTAAAGTCTGTCTCGATACCCAAGTCTTAAGCCATGTTTGTTTGCCCGGAACGTCGGTTTCTCCAAAATAGCTCACGTCCATGCTCTTGATGTGCCTCATCAAAACGATCGGACCGGGCAAAATCTCGCTCGATGCGTTCGGTCGGTAGACTGCGGTTCGGGCTTCAAGGAGGCATGGATCTGGTGTGCCAACTGCGCAATTGAGCGAGATTATTACCCGCACAGGGCCGCCCTCCAGTGCGTAACCCTCGCTCAATGTTACCAATTCCAGAGATTGTGAGTTTCCTGAAAAGAGTAGTCTTGCGACGCCCAAACTCTGATCCATCGTCGTTGCGTTACGGCTCGCCGAAACGAGCGCCCTTAGTTTCGACATTGCGGCAAGATCGAAATCCACGTCCTCACTTTGACGAAGAGAGGTCAAAACGCCGAAGCAACTCGTCAGGCCAGCGATTGCAAATGACGTGATAAAGGCAGCAATCGAAAGCGAGACCAACACTTCAATCAACGTGAAGCCATCGTCATTTTTGCTCATAGGCCGCCGTCCGTTATCTTAAGCGTCCTCAGTATGACCGGCGTCGGATGCCCGACGGAAGCTTGGGGACTAACGGTCACTTCGATCCAAAAAGCATGAAACGGATCGCTTTTTCGCTGAGGGAGTGGACGAACAACACTCGTCCACTTCGCGCCATCCTGGAAGCTTCCGGAGGTGAAACCGGGCAAGGCCTGCTCGGTGAGACCAATGGCATCGATTTTACTCTCGGCTTGAATCAGCGCTCGTCGCATACCTTCAGCCTTTCGGCTTGCCTGCAAGGAAACGATCAGCCCCTCAAAGCTCAAAGCTAGGAACAAACTTAGAATCGTAAACGCCGCCAAGATTTCCACGAGGGCGAAGCCGTTGTCGTCGTTTGCGATAGCCATTTCCGCCATCTTATTTACCCCCGTTGACGTCGCGACGATGCGATACGGCCCCGGCGATCCAAGTGACCTCGACGATCGCTTCCTGTTTCCCAAGTGTCAGGATGACCTCGCCTCCTGTAGAAGTGCCATCGGGAAAGAAGCGAAACCCCACCATGTCTGCACCAAATCGCTCCTGCCGTGCAGCGACCACTTTCACCGATACCGAGATCGGGAAACGTACTTCTCGGCCGCCTGGCATCCGAGCGATACGCTTGTTGATATCGATCGTTACTAACGTATCTCTATTGGTTGCGATTGCTTCGGATCGAGCCGCCCTCAATCCGGTTGTGAGCTCCCGAGAACCTGTCTCGAATATCAACGCGTCGGGGGGCTGGGAGAACGACGGGATTAATATAGAGCCCGCGACTGCAAAGATTGTCAGAACTGCCAGCATCTCGATCAACGAGAAGCCATCTTGCGGCGAATGCCCTGGCACCTGCGACGCCTTCCAATCAGCCACGAACATCAGCCAAGAAGAGCCCTTCATCGAAGAGCCATATCGTTGATTGAAAGGATTGCACTCATTGTTGCAAATACAAGACCGCCTATCAGGCTGGCCACTCCGATAGTGAGAGCAGGAGTGAGAAGCGTCATCAGGCGTTCAAGCCGCCGTTGGACTATTTGACCCGAATTTACTCCAGCGCGAGAAAGCATCTGCGCAAGTTTCCCCGACGCTTCGCCAACAGCTGCCATCTGAGAAACGATCTCTGGAAAATCGGTGTTTTTTTCAAGAGAATTTGCGAGGCTTGAGCCGTTCTGTAAAGCGGAGTGCGCTTTATGAAGTTGATTGGCTAGGTGTCTATTCCGACAGACCTCACACGCGCCCGTAAATGCGGAGTTCATGGGCACTCCTGAGCTAAGGAGTGCGCCGAGAGTCCTCGAAAATCGCTCAGTATTGTAATGAATAACAAGTGAGCCAATGATCGGCAATTGCAGAAGGATGGTGTCGAAGCGCAATCGGACTTCGGGTCGATGGGCCGCAAAGACAATCGCAAAGCCTATCAGGCAAGCGAGACTGGCGCCGACTGCAACAATCAATGTCCATTGAGCCTGCAGCCTTAAGAAGATTTCTATGATAAACGGCGGCTCATTGTCATTTTGAGAAAATAGGGGGGCGATTGAGGGCACTAACGTGCTCAGGATGACCCCGATCGATACAACCGACATGCAGATGAGAGCACATGGGTAGATGAGCGCTGAGCGGATCTTCTCACGAATAGCAAGACGCTGTTCGAGAAGATCTGCGATTTCAGCAAGCGCACCCGCTATACTGCCCCGTCTTTCTCCTGCTCGAAGCAGGCTGATGCACTCGGCACCGAACGAGCGGGGAAACTTGCTCCACGCGTCCGATAAGCTCGCTCCTCCGGTTACAGCAGCAAGTACTTGGCGGCCGATATCTTCCATCGGTCTCGAGCGTGATTGCTGGATTAAGATTTTGATAATGCTGTCGATGGGTAGGCCGGCTTCGCTGAGGACCGCGAACTCCCTGATAAAAGCGGTCAGGACCTTCGGGTCGGGAGCGCTAGACCAAGAGATTTCTCGCTGCCACCAAGGTGCGGGTTGCCCATTTGAGGTCGCTTTTAGCGGCGTCAATCCTCGAGCCCATAGGTCGTCAAGCGCCTCCTCAGGAGAACGCGCATCCACGTCACCCTCAACGAGCTCGCCCGCTTTTGTAAAGGCCTTAAAGTGATAGCTCTGCCACGTAATCACCACGAAGCCCCCTTCGTGATGCTCAGTACATCCTCGATTGTCGTTCGACCTGCCCAGACTTCATGAAGCCCCGCCCGATAAAGCGTGTGGGAACCAGAATGTCCGTCTGCATCCTCCAAGTCGGTTTCCGACGCTCCCGATAGTATGCCCTGACGCTGCTGGTCGCGAATAACCATCAACTCCGTTATTGCGAAGCGGCCAACAAAACCAGTGCCAATACATTCAGAGCATGATCCCTCGATCAAAATGCGTGGAGCGCGATTCGGACATTTTGCTCCAAGTTCTTGTGCGATCCGAGGTTCCCAAAAGTTGGCGTTTGGGTGAGGGTGGGCGCACTTGCTGCAGAGACGTCGCACAAGGCGCTGCGCAAGTATACCATTGACGGTCGACGCCAGCAGATACGGCTCGATCCCCATATCGATAAGGCGTGTGATCGTGCCGGCGGCGCTGTTCGTATGTAGCGTCGACAATACCAGATGGCCTGTGAGCGATGCCTGAATTGCAATCCTTGCTGTCTCCAAATCGCGGATTTCGCCAATCATGATGACGTCTGGGTCTTGGCGAAGGATCGCTCTCAGCGCACGGGGAAAGTCCAGGCCGATGGATGGTTGTACCTGGACCTGATTGATGCCCGGCAACTGATACTCAACCGGGTCTTCGACAGTGAAAATCTTTATATTCGGACGGTTGATGCTAGCCAAGGCGGTGTAAAGGGTCGTGGTTTTTCCGGAGCCGGTCGGTCCGGTAACTAGAAATATTCCATTGGGTTGCTTCATTAAATTCGAGACCACGGTTCTTTCTTCAGAAGAAAAACCGAGCGCAGCGAAATCAAGCACGACGCGCGAGCGATCTAGAATACGGAGGACGATGCTTTCGCCGAAAGGTATGGGAATAGTCGAGACACGGAAGTCTACGTCGATGCCCTTGATGGGCATTTTTATCCTGCCGTCCTGCGGCATGCGTTTTTCCGCAATATCCAGATGCGCCATGATTTTGATCCGGGATACGATTGCGGCCTGGAGACCTGAAGCGACAGGCTGCCGCAAATGCAAATGGCCGTTAATCCTAAATCTTATCTCAAGGCCATTCTGACCGGGTTCTAGGTGTATATCCGATGCCTTCGCTTCTACGGCCTGTGCTATCAACTCATTGACCAGTCTGATAATGGGAGCTTCGTTTGCGATATCTCGCAAGCGTTCCACATCGGCTTCACTGGCTTCGCTTTCCCGGGGGTCGAAAGCTTGCTCGCCCGGCGAGATTCCCCGCTGCTCGTAGAGTGTTTGATAGGCTCTCTGAAACGCTGAGCTGTCGATCAGTCGTGTCTCAACGATACAGCCAGACATGTAGGCCAGGGCCGCTCGTGGTTCCGCATCAAAAGGATCCACCTGTGCGATGACGATCCGTTCAGGCTCGATCCTTAACGGTAGTATCCGCCGATTTCGTACAAACTGGGGGCTGAACAGCTCATAGCCAATAACCTCAGCAGGCAAGTCTTCCGTCTGCACAATGTCGAGGTTGAGTGCCCGCGCGATCTCGCTGCACAGCTGTGCTTCCTCGATCAAACCGAGCTTCAGCAATACAAGATCCAGCCGATCTTTTGTTTTGATTGCCGCTCGTTTCGCCCGATCGAGGGCTGCTGTGTCGATCAAACGGCGGCTCACAATTTGTTCACTAAAGCGCTCGAAAAATCGAGTGTTGGTTTCGGCTGGATCCATCCGCCAGTACCCGCCTGCAATACCAAGCGGTGCCGCGGCCTGGAACGTTTCGTCCTCAATGCTGCCAGCTTGCAACATTGTCTTTTCCGCCTTCCTGGCCGCTGGGACCGTAGGAAACAATGTCGTAAGGGTCTAATTGTCCTGGAGAATGATACACGTAGGGCCGACCCCAAGGGTCGCTTGGGAGCGCATTTCCCTTTAAGTAAGGACCGTTCCACGATACGCTCTGGACTGCAGCCTTGTTGACAAGTGCCTGCAAACCTTCGGTGTTCGACGGATACCGTCCCACATCCAAATAGAATAGTTCAAGCGCAGTTGATAACGATTGAATTTGAAGATGAGCTGCTCGTTCCTTGGACGATGAGAGGTAGTTCAACACACGCGGTGCCGCCAGTCCCATGATCAAACCAATGATCGCGAGCACGACCAAAACCTCCACAAGCGTGAAGCCCTCTTCGGTTTTCGCCGTCGCCTTCGCTGATCGCAGTTGCCTAGATCTCAATAAAACAAGCAATATAGTCGAGCCTCCAACGGGTCGCCATCGCCGAACGACTAATTGAGGGTCATTGTGGTCCTGTTGCCTGCGGCGTCGTATACATAAGCGCCTGAATTTCCGGTCGAGTTTGCATCGCCTCGAATACGGCCGACACTATCGTAAGTGTAGGTCACGGTTCCCGGCGTAGCGGCTTCAGCTGTTCCAGGAGGAGGCAGAAAAAGGTAGCTCATCGCAGTCGCCAGAAGGCCTATCGCAAGTGCAATATACAGGGAGAGACGTGAAAAGATAACAGCACGATAGGTCATGCGAACTCACTCCTGAAGTTGGCATCAGCATGTCGATATGGGTTTGAAACGTGAAGGTATTCATAGATCATTGGACCTTAAAATGCAATCCCTCCGTGTTATAGAAAGCAAGGACTTTCGGTGCACTTAAAGATCGCAAGACTCTCGACGGTAGAAAAATCTTAAAAAAGGGAGCATATACAGCCGTTTAAGGTGTATTATTCTCCTTAAGAGGGCCTGTATGCTTCGCGTATCTACCATAGATTTTAATGGTGCGATCGTTTTAGTGAGGGCTATTGAAATAAAACCGCAACCCCGGATTGACAAAGCTTTTTTTGTAAGTCAGCGTATGATTATGTACTAACGAGCTTGGGGGACTAGTACATGCCACACAGTGGATACTGGCCGCCATTCTTGGCCTCGATAATATCAGCGTCGATCGCAGGTAGCGTTTTTGCTCAGCAGAGTGGTCCCACGCGTACGGACGTTCCGTTCGTCGGCAATCTCGTGATGCCGGCGGTGACACCGCAGCAAGCAGAACGGTATTTACGATCTCGAGAAGTTCCACACGTTGACACCGTCCCGACGACCGAACCATCGAGGCAAACGAACCGGTCGCCTTTGAAGCTGGACTTGAAGACGGTGTTAGGACATGAATTACCCGAGACCGATGTCACCCCGTATGGTTTGAAAAGAGCCGACTTTGCGATAGCTGATCCCAATGCGGCTAGTGCCGCTGAAAAGGTTCGCTCGAACGTGCTTGCTCCTGCGGCAGCGATTTCTCCCCAAGCGCCCGTAACGATTATGCAGGAGCGACCCCCTGAAGTTGGGTCCCCTAACTAGCATTCCACACTCGATTTCGCGCAAATAGCGCCCCTTTCGAAATCATCGACGTTAACGTTGGAGTTCCAGCGATGCGACCCTGTGTCTCTTTCTTTGAGAGAATGATTCTCGCTTTTATTCTTGCTGTCGCCCCGCTGGTGGGCGCTGCTCTGGTTGCACCATCGGCCGCCCGAGCGGCGCCGGGCATAGTCACGTTGAGTTGCACCCCGCCGACTGCCGAACCTGAGATCTCGGAACTAGCAAGAGCCCTCAACTACAATCTAAGCCAGATCTATGAGTACATTTACTATAATATCGAATACTCGCCAACCTTCGGGCTGAAGAAGGGAGCGCTGCAAACACTCTTGGACAAGCGTGGGACAAACGCAGATCAAAATCAGCTCTTTGTCACGTTGCTTCGGCAATCGTGCATTACAGCAAACTACCGTTACGGGTATGCCACGCTTCCAGCGACAGCCGTTGCGAGCCTGATTGGAGTCGAAAACGATGCGGCAATACTAACGAAGGCGCTTAGCTTCGGTGGTATTCCAAACTGCATTAGGATGACGACCGGTGGAGCGTGCGTCACGACAGGCGTCAATCCCGTCGAGATCGAGATCGTTATGATCTGCACACAGGCGACCGTTGGCACCACGACTTACCAACTGGATCCTTCCTTCAAGTCATATCAATCATTTGACCCGATAGACATTGCTGCGGCCACCGGCTACAACAGGGCCACGTTTATCACCAACGCGATGGCTGGATCATCTGCCGTCAGCGGCCTGCCTGCGGGCGTAACGTCTCTAAAAAACGTTAACAAGCCGAATATTATAACTCAGCTCAATACGTATTCTGAAGCGCTGGCAAATTATATCAAGGCAAACTATCCATCATCGTCTTCAGCTCAGGTGTTCGGCGGCCGTGTAATTACGAACGCAAACTATGGCACGAGCTTCGGATCTACATTGGCTTCAGTCGGAACCTGTGCCGAAATCGCGACATGCACTCCCACGCAAAATGCGATCCGCACGACTGTTACCGTTGCTATATCCGACAACGGCACCAGTCCGACGATTACAAAGACTTATTTTGCTGACGAGATCAGTTCGAAGCGTTTAACTCTGACCTATAGCGCGACGCAACAGCCCATCTTGAAGCTTGATGGTACGACCGTGGCAACGGGAACCGCCACAACCGCGACAAGTCAAACCATCACTTTCACTCTATCAACGCCTTACGAAACTCTGTTCAACACTTACAGCTCGACTAGTAAGGTCAAGGTTAATCCAAGCTACGCGTACGCCTTGGTAATAACGGCTGGTGAGTCAGGTCGAGATACGGTCTCTCGTCTGCAACAGAATGTGGCAGCTGCAATTGCTGCAGGGAGTTCTGCATCCTCTGAAGCGGTCATGGGTGGAAATCTCGCCGCCATAGGCGCGACCTTTTTTGCTCAGGTGAGCGAGATCCTGCGCATATCGAATACGCTGTATTCAACGGCCGAGCCCGTTCATTTTCACTTTGGCGTGGTTGGCTGGAATGGCGGCGCGTATGTCGACATGCACGGCCTCGTCAGCATCTACAAGAAAAAAACGGCGGTACCGGAGCAAGTGATGCCGGGCGTTTTCTATGCCGGCACAACGCTTATCGCCACGCTTGAATCTTCATCAGTAAAGCAGATGCAGTCCGTTGAAGCCGTATCGACCCCGCGGTTGTTTGACTATTCGAACAGCGGGGCGATCGGCTTCATCCAGGCGACCGATACCAATTGGGCGACGGTAAGACCAACTTTAACCGGATGGTCGGCCGCGGAACTGACATTCATCGACAACTTCTTTTCCGCATCTAGCACCGGCACTCGTACTCTGCTGATACCGCAAAATGGATCGCGCACAGTCAACTCCTGGGCTGGAAACGGATACTATTTGATCGAAGAGCTGTGGTCGGGAACGTCATACGCGGGCGGCGTGAGTGCAGCTATGATTTCCGGGGGATATAAGGGCGGATATTCTTCACTGCAGGCAGCTTTGCGCAATTCGTTCGCATCGAGTGCACTGACCCGTCAAATGGCATATCGGTCGCCGTCTAGCCTCGACCCGATCGATCTTCAATCAGGAAATTTCTACCATGATCACGACGACATTTTCGTTGGCTCACAGAAGTTTCCTTTCGGGCTAACGCTTACGCGCAATTACAACTCGGGCAGACGTTCGACCAAGAGTGCGCTTGGCTACGGCTGGCGTCACAATTTTATGCTGTCGGCGTATAGAGATAGCGACCCTTACGAGGCATTTGGCGATCACAACCCACTTGCTGCCGTCACAACAATTGTCGCCGCCTATGTCACCGGTGATGTGTACAACGCCACAACATCAACAGCCGTTGCGAGAACGGTCACAGCGTCCCTTTCAGCTAGCTGGCTGATGGACCAGCTCGTCGATAACGCCGTCACAGTTGAGACCAACGAGGGCACTCGGCGTTTTGTTAGAATCCCCACCGCAGCTGGAGTCTACACCTATGTGCCCCCTCCTGGGGACGGATCGATACTGACTATTCCCGCGACGGGCAATGCAGCGGTAGTAACTGACAAAAATGGCATCGTCACGACCTTTGACACAGACGGTTTCATCGCCTCATGGAAGGACAAGAATAACAACACCGTCACGTTTAGTTACGCCGGCACGGGCTCTTCCAAGAAGCTCGCGACAGTCACAAATGGAATGGGGCGAACGCTCACATTCAGTTATAATGGTTCCAACCAGCTGACCGGAATTACTGATGGCACGCGAGCGATCAGTTACGCTTATGACACATTGGGCAATTTGGCGAGTTTCAAGGACGCCACGTTGGTCTCCACGACCTACGACTATACGGCGGGTCTTGGCCTATTGACAAAAGTCTTCAATCCGGCCTTTCCGACAACAGCATTTGTGACAAACTCCTATGACGCTTTTGGTAAAATACGCACCCAAACAGACGCTCTAAACAACGTATGGTATTATCTATTTGCAAACGGTACACGCGGCCAAGAAGTCGATCCGCTTGGTAACACGCGTGTTCTCTATTATGACCGAAATGGCAATCTGACGGACGATTTCGATCAGACCGGTGCACGTTATTCCTACACATACGACGGCATTGGTCGCCGCATTAAGTCAGTTAGGCCATTGGGCAACTACACGAGCTACACCTATGACGCAAAATCGAATATTTTAACCCAGACGAAGACGCCGATTGCAGGCACCATTGATCCGTTGACCGGTCTACCCATGGCTCCCATTTTGGAGAGCTGGACTTACACGGCGCTATCTAAACCAGCGACTTACACGGATCCCCGTGGTGCCATCACAACCTATACTTACGACACGAGTGGCAACCAGCTGACCGTCACTCAGCCCGCCGTTGCGAAGCCCGGTCTATCTGGCACGGCACAGCCGACAACAACGACAACATACAATAGTCGTGGCTTGCCATTAACAATGACCGACCCTGAAAACCGCGTCACTGCGTTCACTTACAACACAAGCAACTTCGATCAGCTCACGAAGGTTGAGGACTCCGGAACTGGACGACTAAACCTCACGACCACCTATACCTATGATGCTGTCGGGAACCAGGTGACCGTCAAAGATGCTAAGAACAATACAACCACCAACTCCTACGACAACGAACGGCGTCTGACACAGATCACTTCACCTTCTCCTTTCGCAGCCAGTATCACGCAGTATACGTATGACGCAAACGGCAACAAGACTGGAGTAAAGCAGGCTACGGGTGTGGCAGGGAACCCGTGGCTCGCGACAACCACAGCATACAATGCGAGAAATAATCCGATCGTCGTTACCAAACCAGACGGCAGCACGTCCACAACTGCCTACGATGTTGTTGGTCGTGTTTCCACCGTGACCTCTTCTTCCGGACGGCAGGTTCTGAAAGCTTACGACGCCGCGTCCCGGGTAACCCAAATCACTGATCAGGTCTCGGGAACATTGGACCCATCAATAACGGGAAACCTCGGACCGGTTGTTCGGGAAGCGCGTTCCTACTTCGTTGGAGGTCTGCTGGCCACGCTGAAGGACGGTAAGAACAATGCGCTAGCTTATCAGTACGACGGTTTCGAACGCAGGATCAGGACCAACTACCCTGACTTTGCGACCGCGCCAGCAGACTATGAGTTATCGGCCTACGATAAGGCGGACAACCTCCTCGTCTTTCAGCGCCGCGGCGGCTCGCAGATCTGGTACACGTATGATGCCCTCAACCGGCGACTGACCAAAGCACCGACCAGCGCAGCGACCATCACCTACGGCTATGATTATACGGGACGAATGCTTGCTGCCACAAACGGTTCGAACACGGGGCCGTCTGTGACGTTTGGGTATGACACCGCAGGACGGAGAACGAGCGAAGTAAGCGGGGTCTTTGGAACAAGTACTTGGATCCTGGATGCAAATGGAAATCGCACGAAATTGACGTTGCCAACGTCTGTCGGCGCTGCGAATATTCTCTCCTACGAATACGACAACCTGAATCGTCTTACCAACGTCTACAACGGGACGGTTGCTGCAGCCAATCGGGTTGTTGGCTATAGTTATGATACTGTCGGGCGGCGATCCACATCGTCCTTCGGACCAAGCTCAGGACCGGTTGCTTCCACGGCGACCACTTACAATAGCGTCAGCCTGCCGGCTGCAATCAACTATACCTGGAACGGTGCGACGCTTGACCTGACTTATGGATACAATGCTGACCAGCAACGAAAAAGTCTTGTCGCCTCTGACAATACGTTCTTGACGTCGGGGCTGGCCGCAATTTCCAAATCGTACACGTCCAACGTTTTGAACCAATACACCGCCGTGTCCGGAACAAGCCATACATACGACACGCGCGGTAATCTGACCTCCGATGGCGTCTGGACTTACGGCTACAACGCCGAAAACCAGTTGGTCACTGCGACCGGCGGAGGTCAGACCATCACGTATATCTATGATGCGATAGGACGCCGCCAAATAAAGCAAGTGACGGTCGGCTCAACAACCACAGCGACCGCGTGGCTTTCTGTTGGCGATCAGGAAATGGCGGAGTATTCAGGTGTCGGAACGATAGCTGTTAACCGGCGCTTTGCATATGGCGGAGGGCTCGACGAGCCTATCGCAAGCTTCGACGTCACAAACGTGCCGACCTACCAGTTCTTGGATGCGCTTGGCTCCGTCATAGCACTCGCGAATTCTACAGGGCAGGTCGTTGAGAAACATGCCTACACCGCTTACGGAATTGACAAAGTGATCGGCACCAACACGTCTGCCTATCGCTTCGCGGGCCGACGAATGGACCCAGAGACGGCCCTGTATTATAACAGAGCTCGGTTTTATTCGGCAGTGCTAGGGCGCTTCCTGCAAGTTGACCCGGCAGGGACAGATGATGACGTAAATCTCTATAGTTATGTCAAAAATGATCCTATAAATAAGGTCGACCCCTCTGGCCTCAATGCGAGACAGCTCGCTGGCGAGGTTATTTACGTCGCACCTCTGGTGGGCACTAGTTACGGCAGAGATAATGACCCAAGTCTGTTCCCGACTACAACCTGCGTCTATGAGATGCACAACGGCAACACATTCAGTATTACCACCAACGGGATAAGACGTTGCAGTTCATTAGCCAGGTATCCTTGAGGAGTGACGTTGAGCTCTCCTTGTCGAAGATCAATCGGAGCGGTGAATGAGGGTAAAGTTAACAAAGCGCGCGTTCAAAGAAATTCAGGAATTTGCGACGCACGCCGCAAGACACGGCAAAGCAACGATCCCATCCATCGGGTGGTCACTGCACACAGAACATCGAGACAAAGATGGAAAATTGTTGCGGAGAGAAGGACCCAGATTCCATCTAGGGGCAGTCGACGCAAACGATCCCTTTGGGTGGACGGTGTGCGAGCAAGAGGGCCTGACGTTTGCAGTTGCCTTACCAGAGGAGTCCTTGGCGTTTGAAACTGTCGAGATCGACTATGCCAATGGCAGGTTCATAATATCAAACTAACGGCCGGATCCGCTTCTAGATGCAAATTGGCTTTTGATGGCCGACTTAGAGACGAGACGGAGTTAGCTAGGGTGAAGGTGTGTGTATCGAACGGAGTTTGATCAATCGTTGCTCGGAGAAATCGGATCGTATCTTGCGGGCAGTCGGGGCGAGTTGCTTAACTTTGCTTTCGGGCTGCGCTCCCGATCACAACAGAGCGATAGAGATCCATAACCAGACAAATGGATTAATGCGAGGAAATTCTACTTCGCGAATACTCCCAGTCTCTACAGCCTTGGCAAGCTATTCCGCTCTCCCAAACGATCGAACGCTCTACTATCCGGGAACAGGCGAGACGATCGGGCGCGGTACCACTACCTCCTTGGATTCTTCTCTCGTATCGCCCGAAAATTTCACGGTAAACCTCGTGAACGCATCGATCGAGTCGGCCGCAAAGGCAATACTGGGAGATGTACTCAAGCTTAACTATGCGATAGGTCCAGGCTTGACTGGGACTATTACGATCCAGACATCGATGCCTGTCTCTGGATTGGAGTTGATGCAGTTGTTTCAGGAGGCGTTAGCCACCAATGGTGCAGCGGTTGTTAAAACGGGCACCTTATATCGTGTGGACACGGCTGAGCGTGCGCGTAATTCGCTCTCTGGAATTCAAATTGGTACGAATGGAGCTGATGCTGGAATAGGCTCGGGTTTGCGTGTCGTGCCGTTAAAGTATGTCGCCGCGACGGAAATGCAGCGAATACTCGAGCCTATGGTTGGCAAGTCGATCATCGTTGGTGCCGACGACGGCCGAAACATACTAACGCTGGCCGGCACCGGCCAAGAGATCGCGACGGTGCTCGACACGATTTCCATTTTTGACGTCGACGCAATGAAAGGCATGTCTTTTGCCGTCATACCGGTACGGTCTGCTCAACCGGACGCGATAGCCGAAGAACTAAAGAACGTTTTCGGCAGCGGCGGGAGCAAAGGAATGATCCGCATCCTTCCCAACAATCGCTTGCGGTCGATCCTCATTGCGTCTCGTCAGCAGGATTATCTGACGAGGGCTGAAATGTGGGTCCGGCGATTAGACTCGCGAGCCCAGGGTCAAGAGAAGCACCTCTACACTTACAAGGTTCAGAACCGCTCAGCGAAGGAGCTTGTTTCAATTGTCAACAATATGTTCTCTTCAACTCAGCAATCGACAGCGCCATCGCCACGGAACGTAGCGCCTCGTTATGTTGAGGCATCCTTGCAGTCGTCAGGTTCAGACAGCAGTGGTCAGGGCGTTCCATTGAACGATCCGAGTGGCCAAATTCCACAAGACGCTGTCACCTACGAGCCCGGAGCAACAGAGGCCCAGCCAAGTGATAGCCAGACATCTGCCCTGCTTGAGCGGGTGCGGGTCGCTGCTGACGAGGGTAATAATTCCCTGTTGGTACTAACTGCACCCTCTGACTATCGGCGCGTGCTACCGATCATCCAAAACCTCGATGTGAGTCCTCGTCAGGTGCTTATTGAAGCGACGATTGCTGAAGTTGGTCTCGTTAACGATCTGAAATTCGGTGTTCGCTGGTATTTTCAGCACCGAAACTCGCAGTATATGTTCACCGACCAAGCTGCTAAGTTGTTTGGGTCGTCCTTCCCAGGTTTTTCCTATGCCCTAAACCTGTCAGATGTGCAGGTGACGCTCGATGCGCTGAACAAGGTGAGCACTGTTAATATTGTGTCTGCACCTTCGCTCATGGTCTTGGACAACAGAACCGCCACGCTTCAGGTCGGAGATCAGGTGCCGATTGTTACACAGGCGGCAACCGGAATTCAGGACCCAGGAGCGCCAATCGTTAATTCCGTCGAATATCGCGATACTGGTGTGATTATGCAAATTACGCCTCACATCAGCGACAACGGGCGCGTTCTGCTGGACATTTCGCAGGAGGTTTCAAGCGTCGCGAAAACGACGACATCCCAGATCGACTCGCCAACAATCAAACAGAGAAAGGTGAAAACCTCGGTCGTTGTGGATGACGGCCAAGTCTTGACCCTTGGCGGGATCATACAAAATCAAACCGATCGTGGCTCCACTAAAGTGCCGATTCTAGGCGACATCCCGATCCTCGGAAACGCGTTTAAATCCAAAACCAATTCAATCGGTCGAACAGAGTTGATTATCCTCCTGACTCCCCGTGTGGTTCACGACGCTCAACAAGCAAGGGACGCGACTGAAGAATATCGCAATCGCTTGGGTTTCGGCGTCGGCAAACCTGGTGGGCGAGATAGGTATGTAGCACCCGTGGGAGAGACGGCTCAGAGGCTTTTTGAATGACGCGTTTCTCCAAGCTCGTAGCGGTCGAGTGGAATGAAGGCGAGCCTGACTCAGAGGGCACTCATCGAAGTTCAGGGGTTCGCAGCACATGTTTCCGACAAAAAGTTGACCCCACAGATCGGATGCCCGATTGCAACGGAACATCGAGGCAGAGGGGGCAACCTGCCACGGCGAGGCGGACCGCAATTTCATCTGATTGCTGTTGACGCCAATGATCCTTTTGGAGGGACAATATGCGAGCAAGGTGGCTTAAAGTCGCTTTACCGCAGGAAGCATCAGCGCTCGAAGATGCTGAGATTGAATTCGTCGGGGGGAAGTTCGTAATTTCCAACTAGCTTCGCGCACTCGCATTTTCGCGGGTAGCGAACGAACCTCTAATGGCATTTCCCGCAATCCGGGACACTAGATCATTTCGCCAATCGTGTCGTAAGGCGGAGTTGTTGAGACAATCCCTTGGCCAACAAGCAGACGGGCCATGCCGACGACTTCGATCGCAGCGCCGGCTTCCTTTTCGGCTGCCTTGACCGCAGCGCCGACCGTCAGTTCCGGGTTGATGACGAAAGACTGCGAGAGAAGGGCTACTTCTTCGAAGAACTTGCGCATGCGGCCTTCGACCA